>ENA-ORXD01000461-ORXD01000461.1-sediment-metagenome-genome-assembly--contig:-NODE-461-length-52523-cov-8.928021_pt1 | contig 52523 bp, 42 predicted proteins | sample MGYA00237862_ERZ511471 | MGnify/ENA metagenome assembly ERZ511471
GAATCTTGAATTTTGAATCTTGAATTTTGAATCTTGAATTTTGAATCTTGAATTTTGAATCTTGAATTTTGAATCTTGAATTTTGAATCTTAAATATTTTTTATGGAACCAAAACCCTACATGAATCCTTACCTCGCCGGAGTGTTACTCGGGCTGCTTTTGCTGGTGACAATCTTCATTACAGGCAGAGGACTTGGGGCCAGCGGTGCTTTCCGGGGAGTGGTAATTGCGGCTGTTGAATCGGCTGCCCCGGAGCATGCCCGGAACTCCCTTTATTATAAGGAGTTTGCTGAAGCCAATCCTGAAGGGCCTCTCAGAAACTGGCTGGTGTTTGAAGTGCTGGGGGTATTTATAGGTGCCTTCTTTTCAGGGGTTATCAGCAACAGGATAGGACTGAAACTCGAAAAGGGACCCCGTGTTACAAATACCGTCCGTATTATCGGAGCGGTAGCCGGCGGCGCACTCTTTGGCTTTGGCTCGCAACTGGGCAGGGGGTGCACCAGTGGCGCTGCTCTTTCCGGAATGGCCGTGATGTCTTTCGGCGGGATACTCACTATGATGGCTATCTTTGGCGCAGGCTACGCACTGGCTTATTTTTTCAGAAAACTCTGGCTAAATTAAATTGTTATGGGACCTTTAGTACCTTTTATTATAAGTGACGAATTTAATCTTGTTATTGCCGTTCTGGTTGGAATAGCTTTCGGCTTTATCCTGGAACAGGCAGGTTTCTCATCCACGAAAAAGCTGGTAGGACTGTTTTACGGATATGACTTCACCGTGTTAAGAGTATTCTTTACCGCAGGCGTAACTGCCATGGCAGGAGTATTGTTACTCGGACATTACGGACTGCTCGATCTGAGCATTATATATATTAATCCTACTTTCCTGAGATCGGCACTGGTGGGAGGAGTAGTAATGGGTGCCGGATTTATCATCGGGGGATTCTGCCCGGGAACAAGTGTTTGTGCTGCTGCCATAGGAAAACTGGATGCAATGGCTTTCCTGGGAGGTTCCTTGCTTGGCATTATCGCTTTTACTGAAGGATATCCGATACTGGAAAAATTGTACCTTGCCGATGAAATAGGACAGGTGAGAATTAACGACCAGTTGGGCTTATCCATGGAATTGTTCGGCTTCCTCCTTGCTTTTGTCGCAGTGGCGGCATTTGTTGCCACCTGGATCATTGAGAACAGGGTGAATAAAAGACCAAATGACATTCCCGCTTTGCAACTGCGAAAATATGCTGTCCTCGCTGTTATGCCATTTGTCATTCTCGCAACAGTGGTAATTTTACCCGGGAAGGAAGAAATTATTCTAAGCAGAATTGCTGAGGCAAAAAGACAGCAAACCTGTGTTTTTAAAGAAATCAATGCCGATAAACTGGCTTCTGAGATTGTGAACAACTATTATCAGCTGAATATTATTGACGTCCGTTCCCCTGAGGAATATGAGGCCTATCACCTTCCCATGGCTATTAATATACCATTCGATCAGATCCTCGACAGGCAATGGGAACATATCTTTAAACAAAGACTTAAGACCAATGTGTTTTATGCGGACAATGATACCCTGGTGAAGATGTCGTGTTTGAAGGCAAAGTTTATCGGGAAGTCGGAAAACCTTATTTTAAAGGAAAGTTCGGATGAATTCAGGAAGATGTTTTTTGAATTGCAGGAACCACTGCCTGATGCCTCCAAACACGAGCTTGAGGTTTATGCATTCAGAAGCCAGTCGGCCACAGGGATGCAAAGCCTGGTAAACTCACTGAAAAATATAGGTCAGCCGGTTAAAAGGGAAGTAATTAAGATACAGGGCGGATGCAGTTAAAATGATTCTTACCTGGAAAGAGATTCTTCATATACCACAGGGTATATTTCTTTAATGTACTCTGCCTGTGTATCCAACTGTGATAATATTTCTTTCTTATTGAAATGGAAACGGGTGCAGATAGTACTGAAAAGATGTCTGTAGTAAGTAATACCATCCATTAAATTCCTGCTGAAGGTGTTAAACTTTTTTATATAGTTTTCGGTTAAAGGTACCGGAGCTTTATCTAATATCTTTTTAAAATAATTTACATTGACTTCCATCTCTTTAATAAACATATTTGGGCGGTCGGTTCTTTTTATAATATTGTCTCTTCCGTAAATATGATCAATCATTCTTTTTAATGTAACTACTTCAGAAAAGTAAGCCATATTGGGGCCCGGGCATACAGACACCCCTTTCCCTTCTGATATTGTATCAAGTTCATTTACCAGTAATGCCGAGGTGCCTAGTCCTACACATAAACAGGATTTTTCGACTATCTTTCTATACTCCGAATTATATGCTGCAGGATCCAGGTTTTTTTCTTCAAGTTCAAGTATCTTTAGCCGCTGATATTGTCGTGATGCGGTGCAAATTGATTTATCAGTAAATTCTTTATTCAGGGAAGCATATTTTTTCGGGCAGTTACTTCCTGGTTTTCCATTTTCAATGCGCCCCAGTTTTTCCAGGTCTTTTGTATTCCTGCGCAGGTTGTTGAATGCAACCCCCAGAGGGGAAATATCACTTAAATACAGGTCTTTCTCCTTTGCCCCACATAATAATTCCAGCGTTTCCTTATCCACATTAGTGGCTTCGGGTACCAGCAGAAAAGAAGTTCCCCATCCTACTGAGTCCAGTTCATAGTATTCAAGAAGGAACTGATGTTCTTCGGCTGTTCCCACGCCTCCCTGAGCTGTGAATTTAACTTCAGGAATGGCAAATGGTAATTGCCTGCCTTTCTCCCGAAGTGCCGTTAAATATAGTTCATAGATTGAGTTTACCAGGCTGATTTTGTTCTCCCTGAATTCTTCCAGTATCGGTCCCATAAGATAACCGTCGGTTCCAAAAGCATGACCTCCGCAGTTTAATCCCGATTCAATCCTGAATTCAGAAATCCATAATCCTTTTTTAGCAAGAAATTTACCCTGGATCAGGGCTGATCTGTAGTCACTTATTTTAAGGATGATTTTTTTCTTCAATCGTCCTGCCTTATCCGGATAGAAGTCAGCGAATTGTTCCATGTAACTGTAAAGACGCGGATTTAGGCCGGCTGACAAAATGACGGACGATTCCAGTTTACTGTTGGCGAAACCTCTGAGTGCAGCGTGCGCGTCATTAAAATCGGAAGGCAGCTGTTCATTCTCAAAATAGTTTTCTTTATCCAGCTTTGTCATTATATTGACATCTATATCTCCGGGGAATAAATTTTCACGGAACCATTTTTGCAGTTCCTGAAAGTTGGTATTACCCTGAAGCATCTGCTTCGCTCTTTCCTTTAATTCAGAAAGATCAGGGAGCAGATTTACAAATGCTTCAATTTCATTACTCTTTCCTTTTAAAGATTCCAGCAGCTTCTCAAATTTTTCTTTAACAATGGAATCGGACAGATTAAGCCATGCAGTAATTCTTTCAGCCCTGAAGTCTTTGATTTTGTTTGTAATAGCGTGGTATGTAATGTCAAACTTCTCGCAATACAGTTTTCTCATTTTTTCCATTAGCATATCATCAACCATGCTGATGGATGATGAGATACCAAGGAATGCGAGTTTTATAGGTGAATCTATGGTAAATCCGATGCCCATTACGGGAACATGGAACGAATGAACCGGCTTTCTGTTAATAATCATTACCCCTCCTTATTCAGAATTTTAAGGGCGCAAGTTACTGATAAATAACCGGACATTACAAAAATTAACATTTTTTATTTAATTCCAGGTTCAAAATTCAAATTCCAGATTTCAGATTCCAGATTCCAGATTGCATATTGCTAACCTACAGCCCGCCGGCTGAGCTTGCCGAAGCTCAGGTTCCAGGTTTCAGATTCCAAATTCCAGATTCCAGATTGCTTATTGCATGAGTTTGTGTAATTTGAAATTTGGAATCTGGAATCAAACTCGTCACCTGTCACTTATTCCCCCCCCCCGTGATCCCGCGATCCCGTGATAGCGTGATCCCTTTATCCACTCAACCACTCAGCCACTCAGTCACTCAACCACGTAACCACTGTCAACTAACCACCCTCCAGTTCACTGTCTTCATGAAATTCTTCTGAAGCTGCATCAGCAACACCCTGTGTTCATCGGAGGCTAACTCCGGATCTTTCTCCAGTATCCTGGTGGCAAAGTCCCTTGCATATTGCAGTATCTGTCCGTCTTTCCCCAGGTGTGCAATTTTCAGGTCGAAGGGGATGCCGCTTTGCTGTGTTCCCTCGATATCCCCCGGGCCGCGGAGCTTAAGATCAACTTCGGCAATCTCAAACCCGTCATTGGTGCTGACCATGGTCTGGATTCTTTTTCTGGCATCTTCCGACAACTTATAGCCTGTCATAAGTATACAGTATGACTGGTCGGCGCCTCTTCCCACGCGGCCCCTGAGCTGATGAAGCTGGGAAAGACCGAACCTTTCAGCACTTTCAATGACCATGACGCTGGCGTTGGGTATATCAACCCCTACTTCTATGACGGTTGTGGAGACTAATATTTTAGTTATCCCTTTTTTAAACTGCTTCATAGATATCTCTTTATCCTCTGCTTTCATTCTTCCATGTAATACCCCGACAGCATATTGGGGAGGAGGAAAGGCACGGACAATACTCTCATATCCGTCTTCAAGGTCCTTATAGTCCATCTTTTCAGATTCCCTGATGAGCGGGTAAACAATGTAAACCTGCCGGCCTTCGGCTATCTGTTTTCTCAGAAAACCGTGCATTCTCAGCCTCCTGGAATCTGTTATATGAATGGTTTTCACCGGCTTTCTTCCGGGAGGGAGCTCGTCTATCACGGAAACATCCAGGTCCCCATAAAGTGTCATGGCCAGGGTACGTGGAATGGGTGTTGCCGTCATTACCAGGACATGGGGTATTTTTTCACCCTTTTTCCAGAGTTTTGCCCTCTGTGCCACTCCAAACCTGTGCTGTTCATCAATGATAACAATACCGGGATTACTTATCTCAACCGTATCTTCAATCAGTGCATGAGTACCCACAAGGATATGCAGAGAGTTATCCGATAACGCACTTTGAATCCGGTTTCTCTCACTCTTTTTCGTTGATCCTGTGAGCAGGGCAATTTGTAGTCCCAACCCATCGGTAAAATCCGATAATGTCTTAAAGTGTTGATTTGCAAGTATTTCTGTAGGAGCCATCATAATGGACTGATAGCCATTGTCAAGAGCAATGAGCATACTCATCAGGGCAACCAGGGTTTTCCCGCTTCCCACATCGCCCTGCAGCAATCTGTTCATCTGTCTCCCTGACCCCAGGTCTTTCCGTATCTCTTTAAGAACTCTCTTCTGTGCGCTGGTAAGTTCAAAGCCGAGTTTATCATGATAAAAACGGTTAAAATAGTTACCGACTTTTGAGAATACTATCCCCTTAAATTTACTGATCCGGAGAACTTTTGATCTGAGGATATTAAGCTGGATGTAAAAAAGTTCCTCAAATTTAAGCCGGAGTTCTGCCTTTTTCAGTTTCTCGGGACTACGGGGGAAGTGTAAGTTTATTAGCGCTTCTTCAAGGTTCATTAGCTTGGCTGAGTCCAGCAGCCATGCAGGCAATGTTTCAGCTATTTTCCCTCTTACTTGTTTGATGAGTGTCAATATCAGCCTGTTGAGAACTTTAGTAGTGAGGTAATTGCTTTTCAGTTTTTCCGTGGTTACATAAAGGGCCTGCCACCGGATATCAGTCTGTTCAGCCTTCTCCGCATCTTCAATATCGGGATGAATAAGGTTGATCCTGTTATTGAATACTGAAGGTTTTCCAAAAACAACGTAGTGTCGGCCTGCAGGATAGGTTTCCGGAATCCATTTGTCTCCCTTGAACCATATGAGTTCCATACTTCCGGTTTCATCGCTGAAAGTTGCAACCAGTCTGCCTTTATTTCTTTGTCCCATTCGCTCATATCCCGTAAGAATCCCTTTTATCTGGATATAGGGCAGATCGGCATTTAATTCATTGATATTGTAAAACCGGGTACGGTCAATATGACGGTAGGGGAAATAATACAAAAGGTCTCCAAAGGTACAGATGCCGAGTTCCTGCTGAAGGAGTTCGGCTCTCCTGGGCCCCACACCGGGGAGGTATTTTATTTCTTGCCGGAGAAGATCTGACATCTGAAGAAATGAAAATTTAAATATCGGGATTTTCGATTGGAGTTGCAAATGCAAGGGGAGGATATTTTTTTTCGTAACCCTGACAGGGTTTAAAACCCTGTCAGGGTTAAGTTAACAAAAAATAATTATCTTAGCAACTTTTTACATAGCAACCTAATAACTTTTTCTCAACTTTTTTTTTCAACTTTTTTTCAACTTTTTCTAACAATTTTCTAACTACACTATTATGGTACTTCAACATATCGACTGGATAATTCTTATCAGCTTCTTCGTAATATTACTCTTTCTTGGCTTCATGGCCTCCCGCAACGCAGGTAAAAGCACTGCCGACTTTTTTCTTTCCGGCAGGAACATGCCCTGGTGGTTACTTGGGGTCTCCATGGTGGCCACTACTTTCAGCTGCGATACTCCTAATCTTGTTACTGATATTGTAAGGCAGAACGGTGTTTCCGGTAACTGGGTGTGGTGGGCATTTGTGCTTACAGGTATGCTTACTGTGTTTGTTTATGCCAAGCTCTGGAGAAGATCGAAAGTATTAACCGACCTTGAGTTCTATGAAATAAGATATGGAGGTAAGATGGCTGCTTTTCTCCGTGGTTTCAGGGCTATATATTTAGGCGGTTTTTTTAACATTGTGGTTATCGCCACTGTTTCATTAGCGCTTATTAAGATCAGCGGTGTGATGTTCAACTGGCCTGCCTGGAAGACCCTGGTCATAGCCTCCCTTATTATGATCGCCTATACAGCAACCGGTGGACTGAAGAGTATTCTTGTTACTGACTTTTTCCAGTTTGGTATTGCGATGACAGGCGTTATCGGTGCAGCTATTATTATTGTGAGAATGCCTGAGGTTGGAGGATTGAAAAATCTTGTTGCTCACCCGGTAATGGAAGGGAAGTTAAATATGATCCCGGATTTCAACAACCGCGATATGCTGGTTACCTTATTCATTTTGCCTCTTGCCCTGCAATGGTGGAGCGTGTGGTATCCGGGTGCTGAACCCGGCGGTGGTGGTTATGTGGCTCAGCGTATGCTTTCAGCCAGGTCAGAGGGGGGTGCAAGGAAAGCCACCCTGCTGTTCAATATCCTTCATTATGCACTTCGGCCCTGGCCGTGGATCATTGTGGCGCTAGCATCATTGATCGTTTATCCCGATTTAGCTTCGTTGCGAGCGGCCTTCCCCGGTGTTAATGAACAGTTTATTCAAAACGATATTGCTTATCCTGCCATGCTTTCACATCTGCCTGCCGGATTCCTCGGACTGGTAGTGGCCTCACTCATTGCCGCCTTCATGTCCACCACCGCATCGCAGATAAACTGGGGATCCTCCTATATTGTGAACGACTTTTACACAAGGTTTATCAATCCCTCCGCCTCGCAAAAAAGCCAGGTGCTGGCCGGAAGGATATCCACCATTGTACTTATGACCCTGGCAGTGCTTCTTGCTTTACTCCTGAGTAACGCTCTCCAGGCTTTTAATATTCTTCTCCAGATAGGGGCGGGGACAGGACTTATTTATATCCTGCGCTGGTTCTGGTGGAGGATCAATGCATATACCGAACTCACAGGGATGATCGTTTCATTTGTTGTTGCTGTGTACTTTGAGATCATTCATGTGAAACTTGGGTTTCCCCCGATACCCACTGCTGTGAAACTTGTCTCCGGTGTTGCCATAACTACTGCTGCATGGATGCTGGTTACATTACTCACCAAACCGGAAAAAAAGGAAACCCTTCGCAGATTTTACAGTCTGGTGCATCCCGGAGGACCCGGATGGAAGAAAGTTATTGATGAAGCGGAAAACGAAGGGATTACCCTGGTAAGTCCCGAAAAGGCTGAGTGGGATGTGCCCACAGGCATAATCTGTATGTTGCTCGGAAGTTCGATCGTCATACTCTCCCTGTTTACCACCGGTTATGTTCTATACGGTAAGTATCTGCCTGCATCCATATTCTTTACTATCGATATCATTTTAATCGCGATGCTGATCAAAACCTGGAAAAAACTTAAAAACTGATAAAGTGCTGATATGAAGAAACCCTCATTACTTATCCTTGCCGCCGGAATAGGAAGCCGTTACGGAAGCATGAAGCAAACCGAGCAATTCGGCCCTTCCGGCGAAACTATTACTGATTATTCAATGTATGACGCCCTGATGTCGGGATTCGGGAAGGTGGTATTTGTGATCTCTCCTGCAATGGAAGAAGAGTTCGCTGCTTCCTACGTGAAAAAGTTCCCTTCCGGTATTCAGATTGATTATGTTCTGCAAGGCATAGAAACTATCCCTGGAGGATTTCAGATTTCCCCTGAAAGAAAAAAACCCTGGGGAACAGCCCATGCCGTCCTAATGGCCGCGCCAAAAATCCATGAACCGTTTGCCGTGATCAATGCCGATGATTTTTACGGAAGAAATTCATACAAGATCATAGCCGACTATCTCAAAAACATTCAGGATTCAGAAGTGTATGAATATTGTATGGTAGGATTCGGCATCCGGAAGACACTCTCGAAATACGGAACTGTATCCAGGGGCGTTTGTAAAGTGGATGAAAAGGGATACCTTGCAGAAATCATCGAGAGAACTAAAATAATTGAAACTCCCGGAGGTATTGTTTATCTGGAAGACGATGAAGAGGTGCCTGTCAGGGAAGATGCCCTCGTATCTATGAACCTGTTTGGATTCACTCCCTCTGTTTTTGAATGGCTGGAAAAATATTTTGAGGAATTTCTTTCTGCAAATGCCATGAATCCAAAATCCGAGTTTTTCATACCCATTATTGTTGACCGGATGATCAAAGACGGACTGGCCCGGATGAAAGTCCTGGCAACGGATGAGCAATGGTTCGGAGTTACCTACAAGGATGACAGGCCTCATGTGCTGGAAATGATCAATACCCTGGTTTCCGGTGGCGTCTATCCAACTGATCTGTGGAATAACTATGAATGAAAGGATCAACAATATCATCAGTTCCTTCAACATTTCCGGACCGGTAACCCTTGTAAAACAAATTGGTGAAGGACATATTCATTCCACCTGGCTGGTTAAATGCAGTGATCATGGCTATATTCTGCAACAGGTTAATCATTTTGTGTTTAAGGATGTTCCCGGTTTAATGGAAAATATGTCGCGGCTTTGCAACCACCTGGAACAAAAGATAATCCTGAATAACCTGCACTGGATACCTTTAAAGCTTGTGCAAACAGATACCGGTGAGAACTATTTAAGGCATGAAGACAGCTTCTGGAGAATGTTTAATTATATCCCTCATCAGCCGGTTTCCGATAATTGCTCCGATCCGCAGTTAGTATATGAAGCAGGACTGGCATACGGCATGTTCATTCATCACCTGTCAGATCTTCCCGGTAAACCTTTAAATGAGACGATTCCGCGGTTTCATGACCTGGATTTCAGGCGCAATAATTTCCTGGACTCATTGAAGAACGGGAACCAGGAAAGGTTAAAAACAGCTGCATCTGAGATCGAAGAATCACTGAAAGGGATAGAAGCTGCTGAAGAACTGCAAAAGCTGATCCGTAATAAAGTTCTTCCCAACAGAACTACGCATAATGATACAAAAATCACAAATATACTTTTCGACAATGAGGATAAGGCGATTTGCGTTATTGATCTGGATACAGTGATGCCGGGAATTCTTCATTTCGATTTCGGTGATTCCATGCGCACTTTCGGAAATACAGCTGCTGAAGATGAGAAGGATACAGGTAAAATCGGATTTAATATGCAGGCTTTCAAACATTACACTAAAGGATTTATGCAGGGAGTAGCTGATATTATTACAAAACCTGAGAGGGAAACTCTTGCCCTGGCCCCTTTCTTCATGACATGTGAGCAGGCTGTCAGATTTCTTACGGATTACCTCCTGGAGGATCAGTATTATCATGTGAAATATCCTGATCATAACCTGGTGAGAACAAGGGCACAACTTACGTTGATGAGAAGGATGAAGGAAAATCAGGGTGAGATGAAGAAGATAATTCTGAAATAAATCAATTGTTCTCCTTTGTGTCCTTCGTGTAAAACCTTCGTGTCCTTTGTGGTAAAAATAAATAGTTAATTCTTAACCACAAAGGACACGAAGTACACACAAAGGAACACAAAGGAAAAATATTCATTTAAAATGTTCACACATTAAAGTATTGAACTTAAATATAAGAAAAAAAACAATGAAAAAGTTATTCGTATTGAATCTTCTCAGTATTCTGTGTCTGCTATCTTTTTCCCAGACATTTACAGAATGGGACAACCCTGGCATCGTTCAGATCAACCGGGAGAAACCTCATGCAACACTTTTCCCTTTTGAAAGTTTCGATCTCGCAAAAGGGAAGGATGTAATTAAATCATCTAATTTTCTGTCACTCGACGGGCGATGGAAGTTTCACTGGGTGGAAAAGCCGGCTGATAAACCGGAAGGTTTTTTTAATCCGTCATTTGATGTTTCTTCCTGGGATGAAATTAATGTTCCCGCGAATTGGGAAATAAACGGTTATGGGATACCGATATATGTAAATATTCCATACGAATGGACTTCGGAACCCCAGCCTCCCGGCATTCCCCATGATTATAATCCCGTAGGCTCATACAGGAGAAATTTTATTTTACCTGAAGGCTGGGGAAGCAAAGAAGTATATATTCACCTGGGTGCTGTCAAATCAGCTTTTTATATCTGGCTGAACGGGCAGTTTGTGGGATACAGCCAGGACAGTAAAACACCGGCTGAATTTAACCTGACAAAATACCTGAAAACCGGGGAAAACACTCTTGCACTTGAGGTTTACCGCTGGTCAGACGGTTCATGGCTTGAATGTCAGGATTTCTGGCGTATCAGCGGTATTGAAAGGGAAGTGTATTTGTACGCCCGGCCCAAAGTACATGTCTCCGATTACTTCTGTAAAGCCGGTCTGACCGGAGATTACAAAGACGGTGTTATGGAACTTGATGTTAACCTCCGTAACATGACATCCACCAATCAAAATATCACTGTGAAAATCAGTCTGTTTAAAAAAGGTGAAACGGATGCCCCTGTGTTGCAGATGGAACAGGCCACCAGACTGGGAAAACTGGAGGAGAAAGCACTGACATTCACCAATACCCTTGTCAATCCATTAAAATGGTCAGCAGAAACTCCAAATCTTTATACTCTGATCATTGAACTGAAGGACAGGAAAGGGACATATAAGGAATACCTGACATCCCATATCGGGTTTCGTACTTCTGAAATAAAACACGGGCAGTTGTTAGTAAACGGGAAAGCCATAACCCTTAAAGGCGTCAACAGGCATGAACATGATGAGTACACAGGCCATGTTGTATCGGAAGAATCCATGATGAAAGACATTCATCTGATGAAACAGAATAATATCAATACGGTAAGAACATGCCATTATCCTAATCATCCCCGCTGGTATGAGCTTTGCGATGAATATGGACTCTATGTGATCAATGAGGCAAATATTGAATCGCATGGAATGGGTTATAAGCCTGACAGGACTCTGGGAAACAATCCTGTCTTCATGTTATCCCACCTCGACCGGGTGCAGAAGATGCTGGAGCGGGACAAAAATCATCCTTCCGTGATCATCTGGTCACTGGGTAATGAATCCGGTGACGGGGTGAATTTTGATGCGTGTTACGACTGGATCAAAGCACGTGACCTGACACGGCCTGTTCAGTATGAGCGGGCTGTCTCAGGGCGGAATACGGATATCTTCTGCCCTATGTACTCTAAAATACCTGAACTGGAATCTTATGCATTGTCCATTCAGTCCAAACCTCTTATATTATGTGAGTATGCCCATGCCATGGGCAACAGTGTCGGGAATTTGCGGGATTACTGGAATGTCATAGAACGGCATCCCCAGCTGCAGGGTGGTTGTATATGGGATTGGGTTGATCAGGGACTTGCAGCCTATAATGAACAAGGCCGGAAATACTGGGCGTATGGTGGTGTTTTCGGTCCTGAAGGAGTACCCAGTGACGGTACATTCTGTCTGAACGGACTTGTGGCTCCGGACCGCAGTCCGCATCCCTCATTAAAAGAAGTGAAAAAAGTTTATCAGTATGTCGACTTTAAACCGGTTCCATTTTCCCCCGATAAAATTGAAATTAAGAATAAATACGATTTCATAAACCTGAATAAGTTTGTCCTCTTCTGGGAAATAGTGGCAGACGGAAGGACCATACAGGATGGCACCATCATGTATCCCGATATACCTGCCGGAGAAAGCAGGATCATATCTTTGGATATCAACCCTTATACGAATGATCCCGGAGTGGAATATTTCCTGAACCTAACGGTATTTACCGACAGGGAAAGGCCGCTGATCCCGGCGGGGCATATTTTTGCGATGGAACAGATAAACCTTGGCAGTGTCGCTCCGGAAAGGACCGTTCAGAAGGATACCGGGGAAAAGATTATAAGGGAAACACCCGCTGAACTGATCGTTGAGTCAGGCGGTACGGAATATACCTTCAGCAGGCGCACAGGCAAGCTTGTTTCCATGGTTGTTGAAGGGGAACAGGTACTGGTTGAAAGTCCCTCCATTAATTTCTGGAGAGCCCCTACAGAAAATGATTTTGGAAACAAAATGCCGCAAAGACTGAAAGTATGGAAGGACGCAGGGAATAATACTATTCTGAAAAATTTTTCACACCAGTTAACGGCATCAGGGATCTACCAGGTAAGTGTTGAGTACCGGCTGACTGATGTGGAAGCTCAGTATTATATTACATACCGGATCAATGGAGAAGGGGAACTGAAAACAACGGTGAGCATGAAACCTGCGGGTCAGGATCAGCCTGAGCTGCCCCGTTTTGGTATGACAATGGCTGTTCCCGGGGCGTATAATGCGCTGGAGTGGTTCGGCAGGGGTCCTCATGAAAATTACCAGGACAGGCACGAAAGTGCACTGGTAGGACACTATAAAGGCAGTGTGAAGGATCAGTATCATCCCTATATAGCTCCCCAGGAGAATGGCTACAAGACCGATGTGCGCTGGTTAACGCTCAGGGATAAAAATGGAAAGGGAATAATGATATCCGGTGATCCGCTTATATGTTTCTCTGCCCTTCATTTTACAAATGATGATTTCAACCGGAGTAAGCGGGACGGATACCATAATATTGACCTGAAAGAGAGGGAAGATGTGTATCTGAATATTGACTACAGGCAGATGGGTGTAGGGGGTGATGATTCATGGGGAGCCAGAACACATGCCATATACTCGCTTCCTTATAAGCCGTATTCTTATGCGTTTATTATCAGGCCGGTAAAGGCGGGGAGTGATCCGTTCGGGACAAGCAGGGAGGGTTTTTAGGTTGTTATATACTATCTATTTCTAAGGAAAATTTAGAACTTTCCGTTGCAATATTGCAACAATATTCATAAAATACATTAATATACAGTAAGATACAATATTTTCAAAGGGAAAGCCCGGCTCTGTCCGGGTTTTTTATTGTGCCAATCTTTGCCGCAGCTATTTCTAAACCAAATCCAGAATTTTCTGTTGCAATATTGCAACAACTCAACCAAAAAACACTAATATACAACAAGTTACATTAACTTCCAATTATTTCAATCTTCCTTTAAAAAATATTACGCATCTTTTCCTGTGCAATGTCCTTCCTGACCGGATTTTTACCTGCAAAGCCGGCATATTTCCTTTCTGTTAATCCGTAACCTCTCCTTCCTGGCTTCCTGTATATGTTCTTTCCATTGTTCATGTAAACCTGTCATGCCTGAATATGATTCAAAAGGTGTATATCCCGCGAGGGATATATGAGGCCTGATATAGTTATAGTCATTTACATCCTCTCCGAAAACCTTTCTTAATCCATTTATGTCATCATACTCCTGCCTGAACAGATAACGGTATTTAAAGAGTTTATTCTGTGCTTCTATAACCGAATTCGAATTTTATTTTGTCTTTTGTTTTCAAATGGTAATATCTGCATGCCATAGCTGGTTAGGCCGGCTTGCCTGCATACCATTGCCGTACTTATTCTTTTTTGGTATTTTGAGTCGGATAATGCCAGGTTTTCTTTGATATAGCTACCATGTGGAAAGTGAGACAGACAAAATCTTTTCCCGTAATACATAAAAAGCAATGTAACATACCGACCAGAACCTGAATCTTTCCTCAGTCTCATTTTCAAATCCGGTTTCTTATAAATACCGGAATTTGTAAAAGGTAGCCTTCGGGACTTGAGGAGCCAATCTGGCACCTCAGTAGTGACAGCTAACTTAACTGCCTTGGCGGATTTCTAGCTTTGCGTAATTTTTTTCAAAACTCAGTTTTCAAACTGGTTGGTAATCAGGCCTATTTTATAAAAAACGCCAGACACTGTCTGGGGAATTGTGATTGTCAACAACGTTATGTATTTACCTGGCGATTTTCATCACTTGCCTTGAATATGTTTTCATTAATTATCCAGTTGTTTAGTACTTTACATTTTATTATCTTTGATCAATGAAATCTAAATCAAAACATATATCTCAACTAATCAGGAAACATATTTCTGTTATAGACCCATCTGCAGAAGTAATTCTTTATGGTTCAAGAGCGAGGGGGGATAATCATATTTATTCTGACTGGGATTTATTGATTTTAACCGACTACCAGATCGATGTCGAAACCGAAAGAAAATTTAGGAATGAACTTTACAGTCTTGAGCTTGAAACGGGTGAAAGTATCTCTGTATTTGCCTATTCCAGACATGACTGGCAAAACATTCAGAAAGTCACTCCATTTTATCAGAATGTTATGAAGGAAGGAGTGAAATTATGAATAATAATGAAAAGTGGGATTATATACATTACAGGTTAGAATCATCAAGAAAGACTTTTGAAGCTGCCAGGATCCTTGCCGAAAGTGGTTACTGGAATTCATCTGTAAACAGATTATATTACGCTTTATTTTTATTCTGTGAGTGCCCTATTATTTTTTCATGACATCCGGGCAAAAAAACATTCAACCATTAAAAGTCAGTTTTCCTTGCACTTTGTAAAAACAGGCAAATTTGATAAAAAATACGGTCAATTACTTTCAGAACTTTTTGATTGGCGCCAAAAAGGTGATTATGATAATATTTTTGATTATGATGAGAAGTCAGCCCTCTTTTTAAGCCTGTTGAAGAAATGATGGATTTAATTAGATTTACTATTATGAGTGAAATGAACATACAGAGTTAAATGTTCTTTGAGTTTTTACTTATGGTAATGACGGGTTGGTTTTTTGGATTGGTATAATTACGGTGCGATATTCTATGACCCGCAGATCGGGCACTTTGGGTCCGAATGTTATTTGAAAACAATAGCTGAAAGAAAAAAATCCCCCTTCCCCTTTTAATTCTAAATAAAAAGTATTTCCTTTGTATCATATTTAAACACAAATGACGCTTTTAATAAACATATGGTGGTGGCAGTTCAAATACCTGATCTTCCGGGTGACAGAATAGCCATGCCATAGTTTTACCATAAATTACAACGGCCTGTCGGATCCCCGGCAGGCCGTTTTTGTTTTATTAATGCTGTTGTAGAAAATGAAAAAGACAAATCTGACTGTTCAGTACCACGCCTTTCCCCCTGGCGAAGCTGACCTTGTCACTCCTGTAAGTATCTACCTGAGGATCAGGGATACATACCCGAATGCCGTCCTGCTTGAGAGTTCTGATTACCACGGGAACAGGAACAGCATGACGTATATATGCTTTGAAGTGCTGTCCTGGTTCCGTGTGGAGCAAAGCAAAATCCGGATAGTATTTCCCGGTGGAGAGAAAAGCTGGCATGAAATTACCGGGAATCAAACCATTCCGGGGATAATGCAGCAGTACCTGCAATCATTTTGCCTCAGCTATGATGATCCTTCAGTCAGCACCAAAGCCAATGGTTTATTCGGATTCTCTTCGTATGACGCGGTGAAATATTTTGAAACCGTTAATCTTACCAGGTCCGTCAGTGATGATGGCGTTGTTCCGGAAATGCAGTATTCCCTGTATCGCTTTATCCTTGCCATCAATCACTTTACGAATAAAATGTACCTGCTGGAGAATATTCCCGGGGGAGAAAAAAGCCGGATGGAGGAGGTAAGAAAACTGCTTATCAACCGGAAGACCGGCCTTTTCAGGTTTGAACCGGTGAGTAAGGAAACCTCAAATATCACTGATGAGGAGTATAAAGAACTGGTCAGGCTGGGTAAAAAGCATTGTCACCTTGGAGATGTCTTTCAGATAGTGCTGTCGCGTCAGTTCAGACAGTCCTTCAGGGGTGATGAGTTTAATGTGTACAGGGCGTTGAGGAGCATTAACCCTTCACCTTACCTTTTTTATTTTGATTACGGTGGATTTAAGCTTTTCGGTTCTTCCCCCGAGGCACAACTTGTTGTTGAAAACGGACTGGCAAGGATCAATCCTATAGCGGGAACATTTAAACGTACCGGTGATGACGAGAAAGACAGGCAGATTGCTGTCGACCTTACCAACGACCATAAGGAGAACTCGGAACATGTTATGCTGGTTGACCTTGCGCGAAACGACCTGAGCCGGAACTCCGACAAGGTAGTGGTGAAAACTTTCCGTGAGGTTCAGTATTATTCACACGTGATTCACCTGGTGTCGGAAGTAACAGGGGAACTGAAACCTCAAATTAATCCTGTCAGGGTTTTTACCGACTCATTTCCTGCAGGTACGCTCTCCGGTGCTCCTAAAATAAAGGCAATGGAGCTGATTGACAGGTATGAAAACCGTAACCGTGGATTTTACGGGGGAGCTATCGGCCATTTCGGCTTTAACGGCAGTATTAATCATGCCATCATGATCAGGTCTTTCCTCAGCAAGGACAACACTTTGTATTACCAGGCCGGTGCAGGAATTGTCGCCGCTTCTGAGGAAGAAAAGGAACTTATGGAAGTGAACAATAAACTCGGAGCCTTGAAACAGGCTGTTCGGATGGCTGGGGAAATATAAAGGACAGGGACGAAGGGGACGATACAGAGTAATTGAGTAAATGAGTAATTGAGTAATTGAGTAATTAATAGGTTGCAGTGTGCCCTGCCCCGGAGGACAAAGGGGACGAAGGGACGAAGGTGACGGAACGCACAGTAGAGACGCATGGCTGTGCGTCTTTGCAAGAAAACCCCGGGTTTCAATAAAATAGCCAGGGGTGACAATCCCTGGAAAAATGACGGAATGATAATCCGCCGTACAGACACAATATTTTGTCTATCAATATTTTGTGTCTCAACGAAATAATATCGATTGGCTTATTGAGGCGGAACAGAGAAAGCTAATTTAAGGAACAGTAATTAAAACAATAGTTCGTTAAACTTTTATATTGCGTTGATAATGAATATTTTAACAATTCGGGCATAAATTACCTATATTGTTGATATACAATATATTGCGCCTTCGCGCCCTTGCGTTTTTTTAAAATTTAACGAACTAATGTATTAACCAGAAATTTCTAAATCTTTTTAGGACGATACAAAATAAAAACTGTAAAAAATGAAAATAATGGTCCTTGATAATTACGATTCTTTCACCTACAATCTCGTACATTATCTTAAAGAATTGTCGCTTCAGCCGGTGGACGTTTTCCGGAATGATGCTGTGAAACCTGAGGAAATAGCGCAATATGACAAGATATTGATTTCCCCCGGGCCCGGTGTACCAAAAGATGCAGGTATAACCATGTCGCTGATCAAAGAATTTGCACCTGAAAAAAGTATCCTGGGAATTTGTCTCGGCTGCCAGGCCATTGCCGAAGTTTATGGAGGCAGCCTGGTTAACCTTGAAACGGTTTATCATGGTGTGGCAAGTTACATGAAAATTAGGGATAAGGATGAACCTTTGTTCAATGGCATCCCGGAGGATTTCACTGCCGGCAGATACCACAGCTGGCTCATTAACAGGGAAGATCTACCTTCCTGCCTGAAGATCACGGCTACCGACGATGAAGGCATGATAATGGGAGTAACACACGACACTTTTGACCTCAGGGGACTCCAGTTCCACCCGGAATCGGTACTTACCCGCTATGGAAAACAAATGCTTGCAAACTGGTTAAATATATAATGGTATGAACGAAATAATGCTCAGACTTACCGCACATGAAACTCTTTCAAGGAAAGAGGCAAAGGATGTGCTGATGCGGATCACTAAAGGGGAATTTAACACCTCCCTGACAGCATCATTTCTCACTGTTTTTATGATGCGGAATATCACTGTGGATGAACTGGCCGGCTTCAGGGATGCATTGCTGGAGCTATGCCTGCAGATTGACTTCTCTGATTTTAATACCATTGATCTGTGCGGTACGGGAGGAGATGGAAAACATTCAATTAATATTTCCACCCTCGCATCTTTTGTAGTTGCGGGTGCAGGGGAGAAAGTGGCAAAGCATGGTAATTACGGTGTTTCTTCATCCTGCGGTTCAAGTAATATCATGGAATACTACGGGTATAAGTTTACCAATAACCGTGATGAACTGCTGAATCAACTTGACAAAGCCGGGATATGTTTTCTGCATGCCCCGCTGTTTCATCCGGCAATGAAAAATGTGGCACCCATACGACGGGAACTCGGACTTAAAACATTTTTTAATATGCTGGGGCCGCTGGTAAACCCCTCATTTCCGCCTAATCAGCTTACAGGTGTTTTTAATCTTGAAACAGCCCGTCTTTTTAATTATATTTACCAGGGAACGGAAAAGAACTATACTATTGTGTATTCCCTGGATGGATATGATGAAATATCACTGACGTCCGACTTTAAGATGATCTCAAACAGGGAAGAACAGCTGCTTTCACCCGAACAGGCTGGATTCAGTCAGCTTTCACCGGTTGCTATCGCAGGAGGGAAAACGGTTAAGGAGTCTGCCGGGATATTTCTGAAAATCCTGGAAGGCGAAGGCACTGAGGCATGGAATGCGGTCGTTGTTATTAACGCCGGGATGGCATTGAAGTGTATTTATAAGGAGAAGTCTATGGAAGAATGCATGGGAATGGCAGGTGAATCGCTGCATGGGGGTAAGGCGCTGAGGGCTTTCAGCAGGGTGTTGTAGAGACGTGTCTCCAGGCACATCTGTACGGGGGAAAATATAATCATTTACTCAAGTTTCGTTCTTAAATAATATAGTCTACAGTTTATAAATTCAAAAGTATTGGTTAATATCTCATTAAATATATCTAACGCCCCGAAGGGGCAATCTAATTCAGCCCAGGGCATAAGCTATTATTAATCTGCTATTTATTATATATTATGTTGATTCATAAAAAGTTATAATTGTGCGAAACATTAGAAATTTATATATTTCATGAATATTCTTAAGGAAATAATCGGGGAAAAAAGAAAGGAAGTATCTTCGCGTAAAGATATGATCCCCATTCAATTATATGAAAAGGTTCCGGCATTCAGGCGGGAAAGGGCCTCCTTTATGGATTCTTTAAGAAGACCTTTTCCTGCGATAGTCGCCGAATTTAAAAGAAAATCACCTTCCAGAGGTATAATTAATTCTTCTGCAGGTATTTACGAGACCATCTCAGGATATGCAACAGCAGGTGTAAACGCAATTTCAGTATTAACCGATTATCATTATTTTGGCGGCAGCTTAGCTGATTTGCAGGATGCTTCGTTGCTTTCTCCTCTTCCTTTGTTGCGCAAAGATTTTATTATTGATGAATATCAGGTCATAGAGGCAAAAGCTTACGGAGCATCGGCAATTTTACTTATTGCTTCTGTACTTGAGAGTGAACAGGTAAAAATACTGGCCAGGTTGGCTACCGGAATCGGACTCGATGTTTTGTTTGAAATACATAGTGAAAAAGAACTGGATAAATGGTGCCCGGAGATTAAAATCGTGGGAGTTAATAACAGGGACCTTTCATCATTTCAGATGCAACCGGAAAAATCATTACTTCTACTGGAAAAGCTTCCGGCAGAAGTCATTAAAGTTGCGGAGAGTGGTATTTCCTCCCCGGAAACTGTCAGGGAATGGTATAATTCCGGCTTTGATGCGTTTCTTATAGGGGAAACTTTTATGAGAACGGAGAAACCATGGATAACGGCGAGGAATTTTGTAGATGAGATTAATAAAATAATGGAATATAAGGATGTAAAGGAAGAGTGAAATGCAGGACGTGAAAAAAGAAACGCAAAGGCGCAAAGGCGCAAAGGATAAAGGATCTAAAGCATACAAGAATAAAAGCAGAGACATGAAATTGTATTATCTTACATATGTTTTATTTAAAATCCAACATCCTGGATTCTTCAAAAATTTAAAACTGCGCCTCTGCGCCTTTGCGTTTCTTTTTATACGTATTCCATACTATCGTATACAACAACCAATAAAATTTCCCTGCCTGTATGCTAACAGCAAATATTCAAATTAACTGACTAAATTATCTTCTCATGCTTATAAAAATATGTGGAGTAAAATACAAAGATAATCTCCAGGAGATCATTCGCTTAAAACCGGATTTCCTGGGATTTAACTTTTACCCGGTATCCCCCAGGTTTGTTGATAATAACCTGACTCCCGGTGACCTGGCTGTCATTCCCCGGAGCATCCGAAAAGTCGGCATTTTCGTAAACCAGGACGAGTATGAGGTTTCAGGTATCAACTGGAAGTACGGTCTTGATTATGTTCAGCTGCATGGAAATGAAAGTCCGGAAATGTGCAGGGAGCTGAACACTACCGGTATTAAGGTTATTAAATCGTTTGGCATAAGTGAGAACTTTAATTTTAATAAATTAACTGAATATATACCCTGTTGCGATTATTTCATCTTTGACACTCCCTCAGCAAGGTTTGGAGGTTCCGGATACAGGTTTAACTGGAATATTCTGAAAAATTATGATCTTGGGCACCCTTTTCTTCTCAGCGGGGGAATAAGCCCTGATGATGCTGAAGGGATAAGGAATTTATCTTTTCTGTCACTGGCAGGGATTGACATTAACAGCAGGTTTGAAACAGAACCCGGCCGGAAGGATATTCAGCTATTAAAAAACTTTATTAATGCAATCAGAAGAAAATATGAATAACGGAAACCAGACATTCCTGTCAGGAGAGCAGGGTTATTTCGGGGAATACGGCGGGGCTTTTATCCCTGAAATGTTACGGCATAATATTGAGGAACTGAGGGGTATTTATCATAAAACTATTGTATCAGAAAAGTTTCAGCAGGAATTTCACGGGTTGTTACGAGACTATGCCGGCAGGCCGGCTCCCTTATATTATGCATGCAGATTAAGTGAAAGGTATAAAACCAGGATTTATCTTAAAAGAGAAGACCTGAACCATACCGGATCGCATAAGATTAACAATACCATAGGGCAGATCCTGCTGGCCAGGCATATGGGGAAATCACGTATCATTGCAGAGACCGGAGCCGGTCAGCATGGAGTTGCAACCGCCACGGTATGTGCACTTATGGGCATGGAATGTGTTGTATACATGGGTGAACTCGATATGCAGAGACAGGAACCCAATGTTAAAAGGATGGAAATGCTGGGTGCAAGGGTGGTGCCGGTGACTTCAGGCAGCAGAACCCTTAAGGATGCTACCAATGAGGCTTTGCGTGACTGGATATGTAATCCGGAAGATACTTTTTACATCATCGGATCAGTCGTAGGACCGCATCCGTACCCCGACATGGTGGCTAAGTTCCAGTCGGTAATAAGCAGCGAACTGAAGGTGCAGCTAAAAATGAAAGAGGGCAGGGAAGACCCGGATCATATTATCGCATGCGTCGGTGGCGGAAGTAATGCTGCAGGCATCTTTTATGAATACCTGTCGCGCACTTCTGTTAAGTTAACCGGTGTGGAGGCGGCAGGAAAAGGAACAGGATCGGGTTACACAGCTGCAACAATAGGCGTTGGATCGCATGGAATTATTCACGGAAGTAAAACCTTACTGATGCAGGATGATGACGGACAGATAACAGAACCTTATTCGGTTTCCGCAGGACTTGACTATCCCGGTGTGGGACCCATACATGCATGGTTACATCAGTCGGGAAGAGCAAACTATATTAGTGTTACCGATGATGAAGCGCTGGATGCCGCATTCACTCTCACCCGCCTGGAAGGTATTATACCGGCACTCGAGTCTGCCCATGCACTCGCAGCACTGGAAAAACTGAAATACAGTAAAAATGAGATGGTGGTCGTATGCCTGTCGGGCAGGGGAGAAAAAGACATGGCAGCATATATTGACAGATTGGGAGGGGGGAAAGCCGTCCTCTAATGACATAAAATAATTTCTTTCTCTGTGTATCTCTGTGGCTCTCTGTGTAACTCTGTGTTCCTAACATACGTGTCACAGAGGGTCACAGAGAACCACAGAGTTACACAGAGGGTATATAAATTTTATAATTGACGTAAATGAATCGTATTAAAACCTTATTTCTCAATAAACCCGATGAAATCCTCTCCATATATTTTACAGCCGGTTACCCGGAGCTTAATGACACAGTTAGGATAATTCAGCTTCTCGAAAAGCACGGAGCCGACCTGGTGGAGGTGGGAATTCCATTTTCCGATCCTGTGGCGGATGGTCCGGTTATTCAGCACAGCGGTTCCATGGCGCTTAAAAATGGAATGAGCCTGAAGGTATTGTTTGATCAGTTAACAGATATTCGTTCCCGGGTAAATATCCCCCTTATTCTGATGGGATACCTGAACCCGATATTTCACATGGGAATGGAGCGGTTTCTTGAACAGTGTGCTGTCAGCGGTATTGATGGAGTTATTATACCTGATCTTCCCCCGGAAGAATATGTTGAATACTATAAGAATATGTTTTCTGAGTACGGGATAATTAATATAATGCTCATAACACCGCAGACTCCCGCAGAAAGAATACAATATGTTGACAGCATCTCGGAAGGGTTTATTTATATGGTGTCTTCCTCATCCACCACAGGAATAAAAAAGGGTTTTACTGTGGATCAGACGGACTATTTCAACAGGATAAAAAATATGAGATTAAAAAATCCCTGTCTCGCCGGCTTTGGTATTTCTGACAGGGATACATTTAATAAAGCCTGCCGGTATGTGAACGGGGCTATAATTGGAAGTGCATTTATCCGGGCGATCAGTGAACCGGGGGGAATGGAAGATAATATACGGAGGTTTATGGAGGTATTCTTCAGATTATTATGATGAAAAATAAAAAAGTCCGTTAAGAAGGCTGATTTTATCCTTTCTAATACATTAATAGTATCAGGATAAAACCAACTTCTGAAAATTGTTATAACGGAGTATTTTATTTTTAAATCAGTCGGATAAAATGGGGAAAAAGGTAAACTATGACCCAAATATTCATCATCGCAGGTCAATAAGGTTAATGGGATATGATTATTCCAGGGCAGGATTATATTTCATCACGATGTGTGTTCAATACCGAAAATGTTTATTTGGGAAAATTGATGCCGGAAACATGATTTTATATGATGCAGGTAAAATGGTTGAAAGATGGTATTACGAATTGGAAAATAAATTCCCCCGGGTTAAATGCCATGACATGATTGTCATGCCAAACCATTTCCATTGCATTTTGGAAAATACCGTAGGGGCTGACCTGCGTGTCAGCCCTGAGGGCGAACACATAGGTTCGCCCCAACCGAACGGTTCGCCCCGACGGGGCGTTTCGTCCGTAGGATATTGGGTTCAGTGGTTTAAAACAATGACGACCAATGAAAATATTAAAGGAATACAAAGCCTGGGGTGGAAACCATTTGATAAAAAATTATGGCAGCGAGATTATTGGGAACATATCATACGTGATTATAATTCATTTTATAATATTGCAGAATATATAAAAAATAACCCCGCAAAATGGGAGAACGACAAATTAAATCTAAAGAAATCATAAATTTATATGTCTTAATTAAACAATGAAGATCGTTTCTGGTTTTTAGGGAATAACTCAATTTTAATAATTTTTACGGAAACATGCATGATATCTCAAATACCGAAACGGAAATATTAAAACACTACCGTGCCCTCCGGAGGGACTGTAAAGGTGTTTCTTCCACATTGGAGATGAAAACCCTGAAAGATGCTTTTCATCTCATTAATGAGGCGTGCCGAAGGAAGCCGCCGCGATGGGGAAAGCTTTCCGTTTTCCATTCCATTGAGGTGGCAAGGATCACTGTGAATGAAGCCGGTATGGGAGGAACAGGTGTAATTGCCGCACTTCTCAGTGAATATATTGATGATGAACAATTCTCAACATCATTCATCAGTGAACATTTCGGGGGAAAGACTGCCGAAATACTCGAAGGTATCAGAAAAATTTCGGCTGTTAAAACAGAGAAATCCATCTCTCAGGCTGAGAATTTCAGGAACCTTATCATCACACTGTCAAGTGATATACGAATTATAATTATTAAGCTGGCAGAAAGATTATACCTTATGCGTAATCTGTATCAGGTTCAGGAAGAGGAACGCATCATGCTTGCTACCGAAACAAGTTATATATATGCCCCCCTGGCTCACAGGATGGGTTTGTATAACATGATGTCGGAAATGGATGACCTAACAATGAAATATGTGGAACCTGAAGCATACTCACTTATTACTGAAAAACTGCAATTAACTCATACTGCAAGGAATAAATTTATCAGGGAGTTCGTCAGACCTGTTAAAGCCGAACTGGAGAAGCAGGAAATAAAAGCAGATATAAAAGCAAGGGTAAAAGCTGTTTCTTCCATATGGAGGAAGATGAAAAAGCAGAAAGTAGAGTTTGATGAGGTTTACGACAAATTTGCTATCCGGATCATCCTTGATTCTCCGCCTGCTTCTGAAAAATCTGATTGCTGGAGGGTATATTCCATTATTACCGACTTTTATCAGCCTAATCCTGAACGGATGAGAGACTGGATCTCTGTGCCGAAATCCAATGGGTATGAATCGCTCCATGCCACAGTCGTTGTTCCCGGTGGGGAGTGGGTGGAGATACAGATACGAAGCAGAAGGATGGATGAGATTGCTGAAAAGGGTCTTGCTGCACACTGGAAATATAAAGGTATTAAAGGGGAAAAGGGAATAGATGAATGGCTTAGCAGGGTGAGAGAATTTCTTGACAACCAGGACGATGATCCGGCTAACCTGCTGGAAGATCTACAGCTTAATTTTACCGGCAAAGAAATTTTTGTTTTCACCCCGAAAGGGGATCTGAAAAAATTTCCCGATGGCTCAACAGTGCTGGATTTTGCTTTCGATATACATTCGGCAGTGGGCTCCACATGCACCGGTGCACGAGTTAACGGACGAAGCGTTCCGATACGGCACAGGCTGAAAAACGGGGATAAGGTGGAAATAATCAGATCAAAGAACCAGAAACCTAATATCGACTGGCTGAACTATGTGATCACCTCAAAAGCAAGGTCCAAAATTAAACTGGCACTCAAGGAGGAAAAACTTAAAGAGGCTGAAAATGGTAAGGAAATCCTAAAGAGAAGATTTAAAAACTGGAAGCTGGAGTTTCATGATCCACATATCAGAAATCTGATACAACATTATAAATTTAATGATGCTGTTGACCTGTACTATAATATCGCCACCGAAAAGCTTGACCTGCTCGAGATTAAAAATATACTCACCGGTACGGATAAGGAAAGCAGCAAACCTCAGGTTATCCAGGAGGATATCGTAGAAAAGATCATCAAATCCCCCGAGAAAAAATCAGATGACTACCTGATCATCGACAACAAGCTGGTGGATATAGATTATCACCTGGCAAAATGCTGCAACCCTATTTTCGGGGATCCTGTTTTTGGATTTGTTACACGTACCTCAGGGATCACAATCCACAGAGTGAATTGCCCCAACGCACCTCAGCTCATCTCACGATATGGATATCGGGTGGTGAAAGCAAAATGGACACAGACAGAAGGAGAAAAATTCTTCCTGGCTACCATAAGGATCACAGGAAATGATGATATCGGTATTATCAGTAATATTTCGGATGTAATTGCTAAAGACTTTAAGGTAAATATGCGATCCTTTAATATGGAGTCTGGCGACGGAACGTTTGAAGGCACACTGAACCTTTTTGTCAGGGATAAAGATAATCTTGACATTATCATCCGAAGACTGGCAAAGGTTAAAGGAATATTATCGGTAAGAAGGCTGGAGAGGTGAAATTACTTTCCGGGGCAGATTCAGGATTATTTTATTTTAAACCGTAAACCGAATTAATCAACTGATACCCAATCACCCTGTCGTACCGGGAATGCACCGGGCGGTGATATACAAATATGAGATAATCATTTTCCGTTTCATAATGATTGCCTTCAGTATATGAACCCAGGCCTGTGTTATCACCATCCTGCACAAAAGCATACTGGTAATTATAGTATCCCTGCTTTAACAGGAGTATGGCTTCGTAAGACTTAGTTTCGAAATTGTACTTCATTTCATTCGAAGGATTAAAAACCCAGTTGGTCAGAGCCCCGAGAATGTATAGCCTGCCGTGTATCAATGGTGCTTCAAACGGCAGACTGAAATAAACTGCCACATAATCGGCATCGGTATCATCATTGGGTTGTTCCTGAACCTCAACATAGAATTTACCGTTCAGGTCATCTTCAAAGAAGTACTGCTTCCCTGCCCTGTTCTCATCAGGGAACAATTCAACGTGGTGTATATTGTTTCGATATACTACGTTTTTTATGTAGGGCGATTGATACCGCATGCTCTTAATGTCGAACCACCGGAATTCACTTCCCCCGGGGAAAATATTCTCCGTATCATGATCATACTCGAGTGAGCCACTGCGTATAAAGAGAGGTTTTAAATGTGTGATGGCATTGTCCCATCTTCCGTTCTGAAGGAGGCTTACGTTTATTTCACTAAAGGGATCGCGCACCGGATAATTCCCGTAGAAAACACTGAAGTCAATTTCCTGTCCCGAATTCCGGTAAATACTCAGCATGGGGCGTTTTACTGAAACCTGGATATTAGCCAGTCTTTCCGTAACCACAAATCTCTTAATGAGAACTACCTTTTCTTTATCAAAATCCTCATACACTATCAGGGCATAATTTCCGGAAAGTCTCAGTTTCATATCCTCATTAGGGATGGCAAGCCTGTAGTGAATGTAATTGAGGTTTGTGTTGAAAGAAAAGGCATAATGTAAGATCTGGTTTTCAAGTAAACCATCAACATACTCGTTTTCAGTTAATTGTGACGGATGCCAGTTATGATCGCAGTGAATAACTCTATAGAGGTAATTATTCACCTGGTTAGTCAGGTCATCAAAGCTCAGATCAAGTCCTGTATCTCCGTTTAATTCAATGACGGGGTAACTGAGTTTCCAGCCCTGGCGATGCAGCATCACAGTATGGATGCTCTCTTTAAATATACCTTCTTCCAGGGTGGTTTGAGGAGATTGGGCAGTCAGAAAGGGATACAAAGTGAATGCTGCGATTATTAGAGGGAATATATAATTTGGTTTAATCATAATAAATTGTTTATTACAAAAATTTCCTTTGTGTCCCTTTGTGCTGTCCTTCGTGTCCTTTGTGGTTAAACTTTTAAAAATAAACCACAAAGGACACAAATGTTTACACGAAGGTACACAAAGGAATGTTGAACAGTATAAGTTTAAATAATTACCATTAAAAATAAAATATCTTCCATTCCTGACCGACACATCCCCAAAAATAACTAATTTTGTCGCTTTATTATTATATATAAGCCCGATATTTATGTCAGACATTATAAGGATAAAGAGAGGTCTGGATATTAAATTAAAAGGAAAAGCCGAGAAAATATACAGGAGAACTGAACGGCCTTTCTTCGTGGCACTAAAGCCTGAAGACTTTGTCGGCCTCACTCCAAAGCTTACCGTTAAACCTGGTGATGAAGTAAAAACAGGCTCTGTTTTATTTTATGACAAGGATCACCCTGAGATAAAATTTACTTCTCCGGTCACGGGCATAGTTTCGGAAATTCACCGCGGAGAGAGGAGAAGAATACTTGAGGTAATTGTCAAAACAGCAGATGAGGATGAATTTCTGACCTTTAATATTAAAGATCCGGAATACCTGTCACGCGAGGAAGTGATAACAGTTTTGCTTGAAAGTGGAATGTGGCCTGCACTGCGTCAACGACCCTATTCAATCGTCGCACGGCCCTCAGATATCCCCAAAGCTATTTTTATCAGCGGATTCGACTCAGCCCCCCTGGCTCCTGATATTGATTTTATTATTAAAGACAACGAGACCGAATTCAGAAAGGGCATCGATGTCCTTTCCACACTTACAAAGGGACAAATACATCTCAGTGTTGAGGCCGGTTATCCCATCTGCAAATCTTTTGCCAATGCAGGGAATGTCAACATACACAAGTTTTCAGGTCCTCACCCTGCAGGGAATATAGGAGTCCAGATACATCACATCGATCCGCTGAACAAGGCGGAGGTGATATGGTATATCAGTCCTTACGATGTGGTAAGGACAGGAAGATTGTTTATTAATGGAAGGCTGGATAACACCCTGGTGCTGGCTCTTACCGGTTCGGGGGTTATCAGACCTGCTTATGTAAAGACTATTGTTGGTGCATGTATCAATTCTGTTGTCAATGGAAATGTCAACAACGGAGATAACCGGATCATCAGCGGGAATGTTCTCACAGGAACACGGGTGGAAACCAATGGTTTTATTGGTTTTTATGATCATCAGATCACTGTAATCCCGGAAGGAAAACATCACGAATTTGTCGGCTGGGCAAGTCCGGGGTTTAAGAAATTTAGCTTCTACAGAGCTTTCTGGTCATGGCTCCGACCAGATGCAGAGTATGATATTGACACCAACCTTAAAGGCGGGGAGAGAGCTTTCGTGCTTACCGGGCTTTATGAAAAGGTTATTCCCCTTGACATTTACCCCATGCACCTGTTAAAGGCAATTATGGTTGAAGACATTGATAACATGGAAAAACTGGGAATCTACGAAGTCGATCCGGAAGATTTTTCCCTTGCCGAATTTATTTGTCCATCCAAAATGGAACTTCAGGATATTATACGAAAAGGACTTGACCTGATAAGGAAAGAAACGGAGTAATAACGAACGAGCTTTAAGCGCTATATGATATTATGAAAGCATTACGGCAGTTTATAGATAAAATAAAACCAAACTTCAGTAAGGGTGGAAGGTTTGAGATGTTTCACTCCACCTTTGATGCTTTTGAGACTTTTTTGTTTGTTCCCGACAGGGTCACATCACACGGGGCACATATAAGGGATGCAATTGACATGAAAAGGACCATGGCGATTGTCGTCCTGGCTTTGGTGCCTGCGCTTCTTTTCGGTATATGGAATGCCGGATATCATCACTTTATGTCTGCTGGTATTCATGCAGAATTTTGGGAAATAGTCTGGTTCGGGTTCCTTAAAGTCTTTCCATTAATAGTTGTTTCCTACGTTACCGGTCTGGGAATTGAATTTGCTGCTGCCCAGATCCGTGGGCACGAAGTAAATGAGGGATTCCTGGTTACCGGCATGCTTATTCCCCTCATTATGCCCGTTGATGTGCCGCTATGGATGGTGGCAGTATCCACTGCTTTTGCTGTTATAATAGGGAAAGAAGTTTTCGGGGGAACAGGGATGAATATCTGGAACCCTGCCCTTATTGCCAGGGCTTTCCTGTTTTTTGCCTATCCCTCAGAGATGTCGGGTGATTATGTCTGGATAGCAGGATTGAAAGGAGGAGAGAATGTTATTGACGGATTCAGCGGGGCAACCATATTGGCCCAGGCTGCAGCCGGCAAAACGACCTTTGTGAACGGACTGGGTGAGGCATATTCTGCATGGGATATGTTCCTGGGAAAAATACCCGGGTCAATAGGGGAAACCTCTACCCTTGCCATACTAATAGGTGCAGGATTACTAATCTATACCGGCATCGGCAGCTGGAAAATTATCGTGAGTGTATTTGCCGGAGGAACCCTGATGGGTATTATCCTCAATGTTTTCGCAGTTAATGATTTCATGAGAGTACCTTACTGGGAACATCTGATAATCGGAGGATTTGCCTTTGGGGCTGTGTTTATGGCCACGGATCCTGTCACTGCTTCACAGACGGAGAAAGGGAAATGGATATACGGATTCCTTACAGGCATCCTGGCTGTCCTTATTCGTGTTCTTAACCCGGCATTCCCTGAAGGAATGATGCTGGCAATACTGTTTATGAATACTTTTGCGCCGCTGATTGACCATTATGTGGTGGAGGCTAATGTTAAAAAACGTCTGAGAAGGGCAGAAAAGGTAAATTTGAAATAGTATCCTTAGTGTCCTTTGTGGTTAACCTCATAACGTATTTTACCACGAAGGACACGAAGGATGTCACAAAGGAACACAAAGGGAATAATGTATAAAACATACTTTAAATATTAATTTTAATTCAGTGAAGAATTTCAGTAACACATACACTTTTATATACATTTCCGGTGTGGTGGTGGTAACCGCTGCATTACTGTCATTTATTGCCGAGGAGCTTAGGCCCTTACAACAACGGAACCTTGAAATAGAAAAAAAGCAGGATATTCTTCGATCAGTTGGAAAAGCTGTCATTCCTGAGGGAGTGAAAAATAAAAACCTTTACATCGAAGAAGAATTTGTTAAGTATTTCAGCTCCGGTATCGTAGTGAATAATAAGGGTGAGGTGGTAGAAGGAAGGGACGCGTTTGAGATAACAAAAAATCTTAAGGCCGAATTTTCCAGACCTGATGATCAGAGAGGGCTTCCGCTCTTTATTTATGAAAAGGAGGATGGCTCGGTGAAATATGTTATTCCAATGACAGGCAAAGGATTATGGGGACAGATATGGGGTTATCTGGCACTGAATGAAGACTTTAATACAATTTACGGAGCCGTTTTCGATCACGCTAAAGAAACACCGGGGCTGGGAGCCGAAATAAACCAGAAGTGGTTTCAGCAGGAGTTTTCAGGGAAAACACTTTTCGATAATGCCGGAAAATTTGTTTCTGTAATGGTTATGAAAGGAGGTGCCGATCCGTCAAATCCACATGCTGTGGATGCCATCTCAGGTGGAACCATAACAAGTAAAGGACTGGAAGCTATGCTCAGGGAAAACCTCAAACCCTACGAAACGTATTTTAAACAAGCAAAGATCAAAAGCGATGAGTGAAAAAGAACCATTGTTTTCTTCTAAAAACCTTAAGCTGCTCAGGGAACCGCTGAACGACAGCAACCCAATCACCGTGCAGGTTCTCGGGATATGTTCCGCCCTGGCAGTAACCGTACAACTTAAGCCTTCGGTAGTCATGGCATTGTCAGTTATTGCTGTCATGGCTGTTTCAAATGTGGCCATCTCGCTTCTCCGGAATACTATTCCCCCGCGGATAAGGATCATAATACAGCTTACCGTTATTGCCGCTATGGTTATCATTGTTGATCAGGTTTTAAAAGCATTTGCCTATGAGGTAAGCAAGCAGTTGTCGGTCTTTGTGGGACTCATCATTACAAATTGTATCATCATGGGAAGACTGGAAGCTTTTGCGATGGGAAATAAACCCTGGCCGGCATTCCTTGATGGTATAGGGAATGCAGCAGGGTATGGGGTTATACTGATTATCGTTGCTTTTTTCAGAGAACTGCTCGGCTCCGGAACTATCTGGGGCTTTAAGGTTGTACCTGAAGCAATTTACCAGGCAGGCTATGTGAATAACGGATTGATGATCCTTCCCCCAATGGCGCTGATCACTGTGGGTATTATTATCTGGGTTCAGCGAAGTTCGAATAAAAAACTTTTTGAGAAGTAAAGATTAATTTTTACCTGATATGCAAAATCTTATCGATATTTTTATAAAATCGGTCTTCATTGACAATATGATCTTTGCCTACTTCCTGGGCATGTGTTCATACCTGGCTGTGTCGAAAACGGTAAAAACATCATCCGGACTGGGTATAGCTGTTATATTTGTCCTGGGCATCACTGTTCCGGTAAATTATCTCCTGGAAAAATATGTGCTTAGCGCCGGCGCCCTGGCCTGGATAAGTCCTTCACTTTCTGATGTTGACCTGGGCTTTCTCAGCTTTATTATGTTTATCGCCGTGATTGCAGCCATGGTTCAACTGGTGGAAATGGTGATCGAAAAATTCAGTCCTGCCTTGTATTCTTCCCTCGGTATATTCCTTCCCCTTATTGCAGTGAACTGTGCCATACTCGGAGGATCGCTGTTTATGCAGGAAAGGGAATATGCCAATATTGCCGAGGCCGCGTCTTTCGGACTGGGTTCAGGGTTGGGCTGGTACCTTGCCATCGTCGGTATTGCCGCGATAAGGGAGAAAATAAAATATTCCAACGTCCCGGCACCATTAAAGGGACTGGGAATAACATTTATTATCACAGGGTTAATGGGTATTGCTTTTATGAGTTTTATGGGGATTAGTTTCTGAAAAAATATATTTTGCCGGTATGATCTTATTAACAGGTAAACTTGGAGTGGTACTGATCAGCATTGCAGTCTTTGTTGTGATCATTCTTGTGCTCGTGGCACTGCTGTTGTATGCCAGGGCAAAGCTTACTCCTCAGGGGGAAGTGAAGTTAAAAATTAACGATAGGGAATTTAATGTTGAGCCCGGAGGAACTGTACTGGCTACCCTCTCCAATCATAATATTTTCCTGCCGTCGGCTTGCGGCGGCGGAGGAACCTGTGCCATGTGTAAATGCCAGGTAGTGGAAGGCGGAGGCTCAATCCTTCCCACGGAAACCGTATTTTTCACAAGGAAAGAGCAGCAGAATAACTGGCGGTTAGGCTGCCAGGTAAAGATACGACAGGATATGACGGTGAAAGTTCCTGAGGAAATCCTGGGGATTAAGAAGTGGGAGTGTGAGGTCATCTCCAACCATAATGTGGCTACCTTTATTAAAGAGTTCGTTGTGCGTCTTCCCGATGGGGAGAATCTGGAGTTTAAACCGGGGGGGTATGTTCAGATCGACGTGCCTAAGGTGGAAGTGGACTTCTCAAAGGATATCATTATTGAGGAACAATACAGGGATGAGTGGAATAAATACAGGATGTGGGACCTCAGGATGAAAAATACGGAGGAAACATTCCGGGCCTATTCCATGGCCAACCATCCGGCGGAAGGTAATATAGTTATGCTGAACATCCGGATCGCCACCCCTCCCTGGGATAAATCCAAAGGTGCTTTTATGAAGATCAATCCGGGGGTTTGTTCATCATATATTTTCTCGCGTAAGCCGGGGGATAAAGTTATGCTCTCCGGCCCTTACGGGGAATTTTTTATAAAGAACACTGACAGGGAAATGATATATATTGGCGGTGGCGCAGGAATGGCACCTCTGCGTTCGCATATTTTTCACCTTTTTCATACAGTAAAAACAAACAGGAAAGTAAGTTACTGGTACGGAGCCCGGTCAAGAAGAGAGGTATTCTATGAGAATGAATTCAGGGCAATAGAAAGGAAATTCCCGAATTTTAAATTTAACCTGGCATTGTCTGAGCCAAAACCGGAAGATAACTGGACAGGTTATACCGGGTTCATTCACCAGGTGCTGTACAATGAATACCTCAGTAAACTGGAAGAGCCGGAAGAAATTGAATACTACCTGTGCGGCCCGTCGGCCATGAATGATGCTGTAATGAAGATGCTGTACGAACTGGGTATTCCTGATGAAATGGTAGACTTTGATGATTTCGGGGTATGAGAAACCCCCTTCGTGTTCCTTTGTGCTATCCTTCGTGTCCTTTGTGGTAAAAAAAAAAAATAACCACGAAGGACACTAAGGATTACACGAAGGGACACAAAGGGAAATACTTTTTTTATGATCCACAACCTTAAAATATCTGTTATCCTTATTGTCTCTCTCTGCATTTCCTGTTCCTTCCCGGAAAAAGACACATACTACAAAATAGCCGGGTTTGCACAAGGGACGAGTTATCACATTACTTATCAATATCATGATTCTGTGAATCTTAAATCACAGGTTGATTCTGTTCTGAAGGAATTTGATATGCTGTTCTCCCTGTATGAGCCCAATTCCCTGATCTCAAAAGTTAACCGTAATGAGGAAAGTTTAGTTAACACCTCCTTTGTTAAGATCTATAATACCGCCCGCAGGGTATGGGAAGAATCGGACGGGTATTTCGATGTAACCGTACTGCCCCTGGTAAATGCCTGGGGTTTTGGTCCGGGCCGGAAAATGGATGTGGAAGAATCAATTATTGACAGCCTCCTGCAATTCGTTGGCATGGATAAGGTTACATTGCTTGAGAACCAGATAATCAAGCAGCATCCAAACCTGCAGTTCGATTTTAATGCCATAGCACAAGGTTATTCAGTGGATGTTATGGAAACGTATTTTGACAGCCTGGGTATTAAGAATTACATGATTGAGATAGGAGGTGAGATCCGGACGAAAGGAATGAACCCCTCCGGGCAGTTATGGCGGATAGGAGTCGACCGGCCGGATTTCGGGAACATGATACCCGGTGATCAGTTGCAGGTGATCCTGCAGATGAGGAACAAAGCACTTGCCACCTCAGGCAATTACCGTAAGTTCTATGAAGAAGACGGGGTGAAGTTTTCCCATTCTATAAATCCTAAAACAGGCTATCCTTCACGGGATCAGCTACTCAGTGCCACTGTCCTTGCAGATGACTGCATAACTGCAGATGCATGGGCTACGGCTTTTATGGTTATGGGCCTCGAAAAAAGCAAAGCTGTACTTGAAACGAAAAAAGAAATTGAGGCTTATCTGATATATGGGGATGAGGTAGGGCAGTATAGAGTTTATACTTCAAAGGGAATGGAGTCATTAGTAGGGGATGGTATCCGGGCTGTTGTTCAAAATTCTATTTTTTCTTTAGTTATCACCGTAACTGTTACGATCGTAACAAAACTTTTAATCAGGCTTATTAATAGTACAATAGGAAATCTCAAATACAAGATATTGTCGGGGGATACACCATTGGATTTAGGTTTCTGTCATTGGAAGATATGAGATTATCAATTAAATAAATCGTTAAATCCCTGAATGAAACAAATTTTTATCCGTTTCCTCCCGGATGACAGGTCTCCATGCACCCGCAACACCCCTCTTCCCCCAGCTTCCTGTGTTCCTTCATCTCATCATGTTTCACACAGGTAATTCCCAGTTTATGCATATCCTTGTTATGCCCAACGCTGTATGCCGGGAATTTTCCGTTTTTACGGATCAGCATGTTGATGCCAAGCATTAGCATGGCTGCTGCCAGTAAAGCAATGGTTATGAGTAAAACTGTTAGCATAATTCTCTTTATTTTCTCACTATCCAGAACGGCTGGCTCCCGATCAGTGAACCTGTTTTATCCTCAATTGAGAAATCAGATGTATAAGCCGTGAAATATACGTAAAACACATCTTCGGATGCGTTCTTCAGGGCATCAAAACTCTTTCCGGTATGAATAACCCGGTCGTTGAAGTGCCAGTCGATATGGTCATACCCTTCAGCACTGATGGTTACCTTATTTCCTCTGAACTGAATTGATTTTATCACCGGTGGTTGTTCACCGGGAGCGTTGGCTACCCAGAAGAACTTGCCATCCTTTAAACTGTCATAGACATGATCACGGTTTAATGTATCCACCAGCTGGATCTGAAACCCCTGATCGATATCCTCAATTTTATGCAGATCATCTGTTGAGGTCATCCATACAGGCCGCCATCCTTCATTTTCCGGAGTGCCGTAATGCATGATGATCTCAGCATACAGTTTTGTATTTATGGGCCATCTTTCCGTATCACTGAATGTGGCACGTGTAAAAATATCTATGCCGTAAATCTGACGATAGTTATCAAGAAAGTATATATAGTCGGCTGTTTCATTATTATTTCGTTCCGTGCTTCTTGCAGGGTGAGCGAAAGAAGCGAGTCCACCAACCATGTCGATAATAGCCAGTGTCTGTTCAAATTCCATATCTCTCCCGGTGACGTTGGAAAACAAGGAGACTATATGGTGCTCCCGTGGCCCCCTGAAAGAGGGCTCGGCGCCCTGGATGGCAACCATTCCTGTTTCCTCTGTATTGATATCATAATTCTTCCATGGATAGGTGGCCTTCCAGTGGTCAGTGATGGCCAGAACATCAAAACCCGCTTTGGCATATACATCAACTAATTCTGGCGGTGTATGTTCCCCGTCAGATTGGGTGGTATGGGAATGAAACTGAGCCTTTGCCTGTATAACGGTTTCCCAGTTGATATCCTCATAAGGACTTACCCACTCTATTTGTTTACCTGAATCACTGTCGAAAATGGGTAATGTTTTATATAAATAAATAATACCGATTACACCTGCAACAATTAAAAGCCTGAATACAATTTGTCTGGTTTTCATATCTTACCTCTTTTTATAAATTAATCTAACACGTTTGCAATTATAACAATTTTTAGGGATAAATGTTGGGTAAGAGTGAAACAAAAGCCATTCAGCGCTATCTGAAAACAGAGCTGTCTTAAAAATGTTTTTTAACCACGAAGGACACAAAGTACGCACGAAGGTCACAAAGTATACATTTCTGATTTGCCATACCTTTGTGCTTACTTTGCGTACCTTTGTGGTTAAATATCTTTTCTGTCTGCAGGCTCTTCCGGAATATCCACCGGAATTTCCCCTTCCTTATATTTCCTTATTTTGTAATTAAAGCTGGCTATCATTATTGCTACCAGAGGGTTGATATAGTTGAAGAAAGCAAAGGGAGCATAAGCCAGGGTGGAGACACCGAGAACGCGGGATTGTGTTGCGCCGCAGGTGTTCCATGGAACGAGCACACTGGTTAATGTTCCCCCGTCTTCAAGTGTCCTGCTCAGCACTTCAGGTTTCAGCCCTCTCTTACGGTATGTTTCTGCGAACATTCTCCCCGGTACGACAATTGAAATATACTGATCGGAAGCAGTAACATTGAAAAATATACTGGAGGCAATGGTTCCGGCAATCAGTGATCCTGTTGACCTGGCATACCTGATTATGGTTATGGTTATCCTTTGGAGGAGACCTGCCGATTCCATGGTTCCCCCAAAAATCATTGCAGAAAGTATCAGCCAGATGGTATTAAGCATCCCTGCCATCCCGGTAGACCTGAGCAGTTCATTGACCATTTCCTGGTTCGTGGCAATGGTTACTTCCCCGAATATAGCCTGCATCACTGTGATATATGATGCTTTAAAAAAATTTCCCTCTACACCCGAAATTTCATGAATAAGCTGAGGCTGGAAGATAATGGCAAAAACACCGCCGAGTAAACTACCTGTCAGCAGTGAAGGCAGAGGAGGTACTTTGCCGATGATGATCCCGATCAATACTACCGGTACAATAAACAACCAGGGATGGATGTTAAACTTTTCTGCAATGGCTGACTGAACCTCAAAGATGTTCGTATCCGCCGTGTTGAAGCTATAAGTGAATCCAATGACCAGGAAAATAATGAGGGTGATGATCAGGCTCGGAGTTGTGGTTATGGTCATATACCTTATGTGAGTGAACAGGTCGGTACCGGCCATAGCAGAAGCGAGATTGGTGGTATCGGATAAGGGTGACATCTTATCACCAAAGTAGGATCCGGAAATGACAGCTCCGGCCACCAATCCTTCGCTGATACCCAGGGTTGTTCCGATACCGACAAGCGCTATGCCGATGGTGGCAACTGTTGACCATGAACTGCCGGTGGAAAGGGATACTATTCCGCTGATAATTACGGTTGCAAAAAGAAAAATTCCCGGGTGAAAGATGTTCAGTCCATAGTATATCATCGCAGGTACCACTCCGCTGATCATCCATGTTCCGGCAAGCGCCCCGATTAGCAAAAGGATCAGCATGGAGGGCATGGCCGAACCGATGGATGATATTATTTTATCTCTGACGGATCTCCATGTATGACCGAGCCTGATGGCAATAACTCCTGCCACTGCTGCGGAGAGTATCAAAACGGTCTGGTTGGCGCCATCCAAAGTGTGGTCGCCGAAATATATTACATTCAGGGAAAGCAGGGTGATGAGGAAAATCAGGGGGATCAGAGCATGAATAAGCCGGGGCTCCCTGATAAACGGATTTCTTTTTATGGGCATCTCTTTCTTAATTAACGATTCCCTTTGTGTTCCTTCGTGTTACCCTTTGTGTCCTTTGTGGTTAATAATTTCTTACCACTAATGGACACAAAGGGTAACACGAAGGTACACAAAGGGGAAAAGCTTATAAAATAGTCTCTATAGCTAATTGCCTCTAAAGTAGTCATAAAAAATGTTAAAAAAATGCTTCTATTAAAAAATCCATTATTATATTTAGGCAATCTTTTTTTGCCTCCTTTATATGGAACTGAACATAGATTTTTTTAAGATCACCGACCAGCAGGTTGCGCAGAAAGGGCGGGTGCTGATATCCGAGCCTTTTCTGAATGATACCTACTTTAAGCGCTCCGTAGTTCTTCTTACCGAGCATACTAAAGACGGCTCCGTTGGTTTTGTTCTTAACAAGCAGGTTGACCTGAAGGTGCAGGATGTTATACAGGATTTCCCTGAAATAGATGCCAGCATATGCATAGGAGGGCCTGTCAATACAAATACCATACACTATATTCATACACTGGGTAATCTGATTCCTGAAAGTGTCCATGTTATAAAAGATATATACTGGGGAGGAAATTTTGACATATTGAAGGAAATGATATCCGCAGGTGCTGTAAAACAGCATCAGGTGCGCTTTTTCCTCGGGTACGCCGGATGGGGTGCCAGCCAGCTCGAAGACGAACTCGCAGAGAATGCATGGCTGGTTGTGGAACTGAGCCCGGAAATAATTATGAAAGCCGAGAGTGCCAATACATGGAATGTCATTCTGGAAAAGATGAATAATAAATACCAGGTGTGGGCTAATTTCCCGGAAAATCCGGGACTTAACTGAATAAGTTTATCAAAACGACATAACATTACCGGAATCTTTTGCTCTGTCCCGTGAATGGCTTAACTGAATAAATTTATCAAAACGGCAGGATTTGAGTTCCGTTCAATCCTTATTGTATTTAATCCTGCTCTCTTACCCGTTTCCTCGTCCGATTCCCTGTCACCAATGAAATAGGAAAGAGCCGGATCAATGTTAAACCGGCTTATCGCTTTCTCAAGAAACAGTGTTTCGGGTTTCCGGCAAATGCATTTGCCTATGGCGGGATGATGTGAACAGTAATATATTTCATCAAGCCGTAAGCCTTCAGCTTCAAGCAGGCTGTTCATTTTAGCATGAATGGCTTCAACATCTTCATGCGTATAAAGATCCTTTGCAATGCCCCCCTGGTTTGTAACCACTATCATCAGGTACCCTTTTTTTCTGACATGCTTCATAAGATCGGTGATGCCTTCATTTAGTTCAAACATATCAGGACTGGTAACATAGTAGTAATCCTTATCATCGTTAATGACGCCGTCGCGGTCAAAGAAAATGGCTTTGTTCTTCATAATTTTAACTGGCTGAGAAATAATTTTATTAATTCCGGATCCATTAACACCGGGAACACGAATCCATACACCGCACCCCAGAAATGAGCATCATGGTTTATATTGTCTCTCCCTTTACGACTCATATAGCTGGAATAAATAAGATACAATACCCCAAATACAATCCCCGGTATCGGAAGAACCCCGAAAAAATAAACTTTCCCGAAAGGGGAAAAGAAAATGCTGGTGAATACCACTGCTGAAACAGCACCTGAAGCACCCACTGCCAGGTAGTCCGGATCTTTACGATGCCTCAGGAATGTTGAAATGGTTGAGAGGATAATGCCCCCAACATACAATAGTACGTAAGCTGAGCCGGGAATTTTCAAAAAACCGTATATGGAATAGTGGTCAAAAATTTTTTCCACATGACTCCCAAACGAAAAAAGCACCAGCATATTGATGATCAGGTGAGGCCAGTCGGCATGAAGGAAAGCATGAGTGATAAAACGATGATACTCCTTTCTGGCAGCTATCCTGTAGGGAGCAAAATCATACCGCCGCATGATTTCAGGTCTTCTGAAAGCTATGTATGAAAAAATTGCGGTGGCGGCTATTATAATGATTGTGAGCATTTTATTTTTATTTAATATTTTAAATGATTAGACGTGCCTGGAGGCACGTCTCTACAAAAACCCCCTGGCTATTATATTGATACCCCTCCGGGGTAATTTGCACATTTTCTTTTGCCTCAATCACGTAACCACTCAACCACGTAACCACGCATCCACGTAACCACTCTAATGCAATATCTTAAATATAAGCTCCTTCAACAACTCTCCCTGCGGAACAGAGGGGTTTCCGAACCCTTTCAGTTTCAGGTCATATTCTCTGAGAAGCGAAATTATTTTTACCACCTTTCCGGATGAATAATTTCTTGCTGCTGTCTCATACTCCCTGACGAAATAAGGTCTTATCTTAAGTGCTGCAGCAACGCTATATTCAGACCTGTCTTTTAACGAATGTAGCAGCAGAAGTTTACTGAAAAAAAAGTACAGCGATGACAGAGTAACCACCATGGGATTGTTTTTTTGATTATCCCCGAAATAATTTATTATCCTGTTAGCCTGCAGAACATTCTTTTTTGCCAGTGCATGTTGAAGCTCATAGTTATTGTATTCCCTGGAAATGCCTATAAATTTTTCAACATGTAATGCGGTAATGGTTCTGGAGTCCCCGGTAAGTGTTATGATCAGTTTCCCCAGTTCATTATGGATCTTTGAGAGATCGTTCCCAAGAAAATCCGTGAGCATAATGGAAGCTTTCGGTTCTATTTTAATATTCTGCTCCTCCAGGTGTTGTGTTATCCATCCTGGTATTTTATCATCATATAATTTATTTGATTCATAAACTATGGCATTTTCCTCGATGGACTTATATAATTTTTTTCGTTTATCCAGGCTTTTGTATTTATAATTTATCACAAGGATTGTAGATTTTAAGGGCGACTGGATATAATGAACAAAGTCATCGAAGGCTCTGAGTTCCTGTGCTTCTTTAACAATGATCACCTGGTGATTGGCCATCATGGGATACCTCCTTGCCGCATTGATAATTGAAGCCGTATCACTGTCCTTACCATAGAAAATGGTCTGGTTAAATGCCTTCTCATCCTCTGTCAGTATATTTTCTGTTATGTAGGAAGTAGCCACATCAATATAGTATGGTTCATCGCCTGTCATAAAATATACCGGATGGTAAATTTTATTTTTCAGGTCGGCCATGAGTTGTCCGAATTTAATAACGCCCTTTGCCATAAATAAGTATTATATTTGAATCATTTAGATTTACTAATTACATTTTATATCAATAGTTCGTTATATTTTTATAACATGTTGATAATAAGCGTTCTTTAAATTTATTTTAACATTGTTCTTTCTGTTGATAATCAACACTTTGCGCCTTTGCGTTTCTTTTAACTTTAACGAACTATTGTTATATCGAACTCACGTAATTTTACGAAAACCTGATATCACAAAACCTAATGAAGAGGCTAAATTTACCAACTTATTCCTTTAAAATAAAATCGGAAGGCAGGAACAATTATATTTTTGACAGGCTGAGGAAAAAATATGTTAAATTAACACCGGAAGAATGGGTGAGGCAGAATTTTATCATGTTCCTGGAAAGAGAGCGGGGTTATCCTGTTACCAGAATTGCGACTGAAAAAGGGATGAACTTGCGCAGCATGGAAAAGAGGGCTGATATACTGGTGTATGACTCCTATGCGAATCCTTTGTTGCTGGCAGAGTGCAAGGCTCCCGATGTCACTTTGAATAACGAGGTTTTTCAGCAGGTTTCAGCATATAATTTGCATTTTAAAGTCAGGTATCTTGCCTTAACCAATGGTATGGATAATTATTGCTGCCGCCTTGATTATAATACGGGGGAAATAACTTTCCTCGATGACATACCCTATTATAAGGAAATTGATTTATTACCTGATTAATTGAAGGAAGTATTCCGTCATCCATTCTTCACCCGATTTTATCCAGTCTTTTTTCTGTCCGGTAATAACAAAACCTTGTTTAATGAAAAGTCTGAGACTTTCCTGGTTATTTTCTGTGATGCTGCAATATAACTGTTTCAGACCAAGTAAGGTAAAGCAATAGTTAATAAGGATCTGCAATGACTCTCCTGCATATCCTTTTCTCCTGTCTTCTTTTAAATTAATCAGGATTCCAATACCTGCCCGAAGATGATACGGATCAAAATCATAGACGTCTATTGCGCCTACAGGTCTTTGCTGATTTACTAATTCAATGATAAAACGTGCCTGCTTTGCTTCATAGATGTCAAGGTGAGAATGTTCAATAAACTTTTTTAAACTGTATTTTGAGAAAGGTGTAAGGGTATTGCTCAGGTACCATATCTCGGTATTATTTTCCCATTCGTAGAGTAAATCAATATCTTCAGGTTCAGGTGCACGCAGTTTGATATTTACACTTTCCAATATATTCATAAGTTTCCTGCTCTATCAATCTTTAATTTTTATGGTATATGTTTTTCCTTCCTTGTTTGTCCGGATATGAAATTTATCAGCATCCTTGTCATACATGATCTCAAGAATTTCACCGCTCTCCTTATCCTTTATTTCCATATTAAAATCCCGTTCAAAATATTTTGTTTTTTCTTCAGGTGAAGCAGTAAGAGGTAGAACCTGGATCCTGAAAATGTCTTCCATTCCCATACTTGTTTCTTCATTAAATCTGGACATATATCCTGCATGATCATTTTTTACAGGGAAAAAGAATTTATCATCTCCTGTAGTATTCAGGGGGTATCCTATATTTACCGGATCAGTCCAGTTTCCCTGTTCATTTTTTACTGAGAAGAATATATCAAATCCTCCCATATTAAAATGACCTGTAGAGCTGAAATAAAGAGTGTTTCCGTCAGGGGAGAAAAACGGAGTGTCTTCATCCTGGGTGGTATTAATTATTTTTCCCATATTTATGGCTGAGCCCCATTCTCCGTCTGCCTGCTTTTCACTCAGGTACATATCGAGTCCTCCGTAACCTCCTTTTCTGTCACTTGTGAAAACCAGGAACTTTCCATCTGTACTCAGGGCTGCGTGCGACTCGTTGGAACGTGTATTAATATTGCTGTTGAGAGCTTGTGCTTTTGACCAGTATTCTCCTTCCAGGCGGCTGATATAGATATCACCCCCGGAGCGGGATTTTTTCACGAGATAGAGCTCATCTCCGGCGGGTGAGAGAAAGCAAGGGAACATATCGCCGTCAGAGCCAATCTGTGATGTAATATTTACAGGATTATTCCAGAGACCATTTGTTTTGCGGGAATACATTATCGCTTCATAGAACCGCTGACTGGTAACATACACAATGGCACTCTCATTTGAACTTAGCACTGCACTATAATCAGCTGCCGGGGTATTCAGAGGGCTACCGGGATTTTCCATTCTGATACGCAAAGGTGAATCCTGAATGATCTTGGCCCTGTTGCAGGCTTTTATTTCATTTTCTATGATACGGATATTATAATGACGTTCAAAATCCTTAATATTCTGAAATTTCTCATAGGATTCCAGCGCTTTATCCAGCTGGTTGTTGATCCTGTAAGCATTTCCCAGGTAAAACCAGGCATGGTGCGGAGCCCTTCTTTCGGTGTAACTTCTTTGCTTATGTTTCAGACTCGTAAACATGACAGCCCTTTCAAGAAAGTAAATTGACTGTCTTTCCTGACCTTTAACATTTAGCAATGACATGCCTACATAAAAGTTAAAGTTTGCGTTTTCAGGGTTTTCACGGAGCAGCTGCTGAAAAAGAAATGCAGCCTCTTTATAATCTTCTATGGTATAAAAGAAAATTGCATCGTTGAATATACTTTCCGGATCATCCTTAATTTGCGCAAGGAGAATTGAAGGGAGAACAATTAAACACAATATCAATGCTGTATTTTTCACAGTAGTTTATTGTTGTTAAGCTTGAAACATCCATCCATCCTGTCAGTTGGTAAGTTTCAATTCTTCAGGTACTTCAACGGGTTGAATAATAACTTCATCTGCCGGATTTACCAGGACCCTGAATTCTACTCTTCTGTTATACCGGCGTCCTTCCTTATTGTCGGTACCGTCAGGATTTTTGTTGGCAGCTACAGGTTCAGACATGCTTAATCCTTTGTATTTCAGTCTGCTGCCATCAATTTCTTTCGATATCAGGTAGTCTCTTACCGCTTTAGCGCGTCTTTCAGAAAGTACCTGATTATAATTATATGTGCCAATAGCATCGGTATGTCCTCTTATTTCCAGTACCATTGAAGAGTGCTGTTCCAGGGCTTTAGCCATCACGTCAAGTTTTTCCACAGATTCTTCAGCAAGAGCGTAACTGTCGAAATTGAAATAAATGGGCTTAATAAGATATTTAACGGAAGGCTCTTTAAGTACAGGTACTTCAGTGGTTTCCGGCAGTGCTTCGGTGACTTCGGCTTCAACGGGTGCAGGAGCAGCTTCTTCAGCAACAAGCTCCTCCGCAATGATTACATCAGGAGTGATCTCTTCTTCGTCTGTAAGGTCTGCCAGCTCAATCTCCGCGTTAAGATTTACATACCAGATATCACCGGAGCCAAAACCGTCGTCGGTATAGTAAGTGATATATCCTGCTTGCCCGCTATCAACGGGGAAAAAGAAAAGTTCATCATCTGTTGTGTTCAGCGGATAGAGCAGAGCTACAGGTTTTGACCAGCTGCCATCATCCTGTCTGACAGTATAAAAAATATCATAACCACCTATGGATTCATGTCCCTGAGAACTGAAAAAGAGCGTTTTACCGTCTTCGCATATAAACGGAGTTTCTTCATTAAATTCGGTATTAATGTTTTCCCCAAGATTTACCGGAATCTCCCATTTTCCGGCTGCATCTTTTACAGACATAAAAATATCCATTCCTCCTAAGCTTTCTTTCCGGTTGCTGGTAAAGTACAGGGTATTTCCATCAGGTGACAGACATGCATGAGATTCAAAATACTTGGTATTAATATTTTTATCGAGCGGGGTGGATCGTGTCCATCGCCCTGAAAGATAATTACTTTGCATGATGTCTCCGCTGAAAATTGAAACCCGTGTAAGCAACATCGTGGTTCCGTCCCTGGAGAGTGAGCTTATATACTGGTCACCGTCAGACTCAATCTGTGAGGTTATGTTCACAGGATTAGTCCATGTGTTATTTATTTTACGAACAAAATAAACAGCATCATAAAACCGCTGTGAAGTCATGTAAGCCATGGCATTCCTGTCACCCGAAAGAACGGCCTGAAAATTATCCTGATTGGTATTATATTTTCTGCCAATATTTTCTTTACTGAATGGTGCCGGTGAAAGAATTGCTTTTTTTGCCCTTTCACAGGCATGGATCTGTTGTTTTGCGAAATTAATTTCAGCAGTTCTGCTTTTGGTACAAAGATCCACGAATTTACCATAAGCTTGAATAGCCTTATCAAGCTGGTAATCAATCCTGTAGGCGTTCCCCAGGTACAGCCATGCATCAACGGCGGCTCTCGGGTCTTTGTAAGCTCCCTCCCTGTATGCAGGAGTAACATCGGTAACAGCCTTTTCGAGATAGGATATCGCTTTTTGCTTTTCTCCGGGTATATTCAGGTAACACATGCCAATACGGTAATTAATATTTGCATTGTCCTGGTTACCGGCATTATAAACTTTCAGGTAGGCTTGTAAGGATTCAGGATAATCTTCTTCAGCAAGGAAAAACTCTGCATCAAAAAATTCATCTCTGATGGGGTCTTTTTGTGCATCTATGTTGAAATATGCAACGGTTGACAGAACCCAGATTAATGTCAGGGCTAGTTTTTTCATTGGCAGAATTATTTGTCGTTGAAACAAATATATAATAAAATATGCAATCTAATGAAAAAATGTTAATTAATGCCCATCTGTCTCATTCAATATTTCATTTTTCTTTTTCTTTTTTCTTTCTCTCCAGATCAGAAAGAGAATTATCAGGCCGAGAAATAAAAAGACAAAACCTGTATGTAACACGTTTCTTTTGAACTCTTTTCTCCCAGTCCTGGTATCCATATCTTTTTCAGACTCAGCAATGTCGTCAGGGGAAAGCAACGATTTCAAAATTACGTCCCAAAGCTCTTCAGTAGTGTAATTATACTGTTCTGCCATCCTCACCAGATAATCCAGCAGATCTTCAACACTGGTAATGCCTGCTTCAGCAAGGTTAAGCTCTGAAAGCAATTGTTTCAGGTTACCTTCGGCAAACGGAAGGAGCCCTTTAATAAAATCATCCGGACTCTCTTTTCCTGAAACGGCAGCAATTAATTTAAAAATATCATTCTTACTGTAATCTTTATTTTCAGATTCTTTAAGAAGGTAATTTATAAGATCTTCAGCATTTTTTATTCCTTCTTGTCTCAGGTTCAGGTTTTCGAGCGTTTTTCCTAATTCTCCGTCTGCATTGAGCATAAGGAGGTCAGTTAAACTTTGTGTCTCAACGCTTTTCTGAGCTTCAGAAATAAGGTGCAGAACAGCTTCGGAACTTATCCCGGGTGTTTTTTCTGCTATGCTCAGCAGATAATCAATAAGGTCGGAAGTGGTTTTGATACCGGCTTTTTCCGTATCCAGTTTTAATAGCAGATCCTTAAGTTCACCTTCTGCCAGTGAGGTGAAAAGGTCTAAGGATTCTTTGAGGGATTTTTCCAGTAAAAGGTTAATATCATCCACAGAAAAGCCGTTCTTTTCTGCATTTTCATGCAGGTAAGAAATCAGTTCTTCTCTGGTTGTTATCCCTTCCTTTCTAAGGTCTATATTTTCTATAAATGTTTTTAAGTCACCTTCTGCCGATCCAGCCAGCAGCTGATGGAGTAATTCCAGTCTTAGGTATTCTTCCTGTGCTGCCTGTAGATCCGTTAGTGCACTTGTCCCGGCAGTGAGTGTTCCTGCATCAGTATCCGGATCAGTATCAGGAACCGTATCAGCATCACGATATGTGTCAGCATACTTTTCTTCCCTTGTTTTATAAATAACTTCAGCTTTTTTGGTAACGATGTTTCCGTCTTCATCAATCAGTGTGAATTCAACCATATTTGTTCCCGGAAGAGGATCGAAGTCGAATGTCTGTCTTCTTCTTTTCGCATCTATCGTATCACTCTTAACCAGCACAGAATCATTGTAAACATTTATGATCAGGGTACTGCCTTTTTCGGCATCAAATTTCAGTTTCACCGTTTTATCAGAGGTAACTTCCACAATGGTGTCATGAAGTGTCAGCAGCTTTTCTAGTATCTCCGGATCGGGAGGGGGAGGGAGTGGGATAAGTGCGATTTTTCCCGGAAGGATAAGGCCTGTATGAGGAGTAGCTTGTGTAACTTCAAGTTTTTGCATGTGTTCATGAAATTTCTCACTGTTAATAAGAATATCATAGGTGCCTTGCGGGACTTTAAACCGGAAAGTCCCTTCCTCATCAGGAATAACACTTACCATATTATTCTTTGTTTTGGAATCCAATACACTGACAGTAAGGGATGTATCTGTTTTTTCATCCTGTAAATCAATATACCCTGTAATGAGATACATTCTTGGATTATCGGGTCCATAAATATGATACCGGTAAATATCATGTCTGCCAAAGCCATCCTCCTTATAACGGGGATAGTAGGCATAATTACCGTTTTGTACAGGATGCAGGAAGAGATCGTCATCGGTGGTGTTAAGGGGGTAACCCAGGTTCCGGGGTTCAGCCCATGTTCCGTCATTTTTTTTGATACTTATAAAAATATCATAGCCTCCCATGTTATAATGTCCGTATGAACTAAAGAAGAGTTTTTCCCCGTCTTCGGTAATAAAGGGAGTGTCATCATTATATCTTGTGTTTACAACAGGTCCGAGATTTACAGCAGGTCCCCAGCTTCCGTCAGGCATTTTTTGTGACACATAGATATCAAGTCCTCCATATCCTCCTTCCCTGTTACTGGAAAAGTACAGGGAATTACCGTCTTTACTGATGGATGCATGTGATTCCCAGTATTTTGTATTTATATTATCATTGAGCTTTTGTAAGGGGGTCCAGATATCACCTTCACGCCTGGATGAATAAATATTACCAATAAAATTATCCCTCCTGTAAACGAACAATTCATTTCCGTCCCATGAAAGGCTCGTGGGATAAACATCTCCGTCAACGCCCAGCTCAGGTATAATATTCCTGGGGTTTCCCCATTCGCCGTTTAGTTTTTTTGTGTAAAAAACTGCATCATAAAACTGAAGCCGCGAAACATAAACCAGATGTTGTTCGTTACCGCTTACAACAGGATTTTTATCAGAAAAGCGGGAGTTTATTGTTCCGGGAAGGATATCAACATCCAGGTCAAGGGGTTTTTTCATCAGTTCTTCAGCCACATTAACGGCACGAAGCTGTTCTCTTACCAGCTCATCATCATATATTTTAAGGTCAAGAATATCAAGAAAACGGTTATATGCATCCCTTGCCTTATCGAGTTCATTATTTATACGGTATGCGTTTCCCAGGAAATATAAAACTTCGGGCGGAGCTGATGTCTCCCTGAAGTTGTTGTCCTTGTATTTTGGATTAATATTTTGTGATGCTTTTTCAAGGTAATATATAGATTTCTCCTTTTCATAGGGATTATTCAGATAACAGACCCCTATTTTATAGCTGATATTATCGTTATCAGGGGACTGACGGTATACCCTCAGATATAGAGGAAGGGCTTCATTGAATTCCTCAAAGAGAAAGTATGATTCGGCCGCTAGAAATAAATCCCGTAGAGATGATTGGGCAGCGACAGAAAAAGGTAATACGCTACAGAGGAAAAAAATTATTACTGAATATTTTCTCATAAAAAGGGATGTTATTTATTGTAAGTTAACAAATGTACAAATTATTTGAAAAGAAATGGTAGTTTATAAAGTTTGAAAGTGGAAAGTTTATAAAGTTTGAAAGTGGAAAGTTTATAAAGTTTGAAAGTGGAAAGTTTATAAAGTGGATATGATGATGAACCGGAAGATGGATCTTATTAATGCACCGTTTTTACCAGGTTTCTCCACAAGACCTGAAAATCTCTGGCAACACTGTAATCTCTAGCATACATTATATTAAGCTGTTCGGATTTTATTCTGTCAGGATTATTGTTTAAACCTGAAGAAAGGGTAAACACAGCATTTTTAATAGCAGGTAATGAGCTGAGATCACTGAACCTGCAATAACCTACCCAGGTATAAGTCCCTGATAAAACTTTTAATATACCCGGGAAGATAATTTTAAAGTTCCGGAAAATGAGGGAAAAAACCGGAGAAAGTATGAGAAGGAGGATTGATGCGACGATGTCAAACAGTCTTTTATTTCGCTTGCTGGCTTCTTTTGAAATGGAGTCAAATGTCATCAGGAACATATCTCCGGAAGTTTCAATAGATTTACTTCCGATTATAGAGATGCTTTCAGGGGGTGCTATCCTGAAATCCACTTTTAAGCCGGAAAGAGAAGACATATACCGGATAATATCCTTTGATTGAATATCTCCTGCACAGAAAATAATTTCATCAATAGTATTAATTAACACGATATCTCTTAACTGATCTACTGTTCCGATGAAGGTAGAATCAACTCCCGGAGTACGGGTTGGTTTTACAAAGCCAAGTATTTCTGAATCGGGGCTTGTAAGTTGTATAATGGAGGAAACCCTGACGGCCTCTTCCTTTTGACCTGCAATAACGATATTTTTTGTTTTTTGCGCTACCAGCTCATAATCCCTGCACTTAAAGATTGCAGGTATGATGCGGTGCAGAAGGATCACAGGGATTCCCCATAGGGTACCCATCAGGATCATTACCCGGCTGAATCGCATGTCCTCCGGAAGCAGCGCATAGATAACCAGCAGAACAACTACTCCGGTCAGATATCCCCTGATCAGGTTCCAGACACGAATTGGTTTTTCATAACCGCCAGAATAATAAATAGATAGAAGTAAAATAGCAATGTATCCCGGTATGAAGTACATAAAATATTCTTCAGGGAAGTATTCGGTTAACCCAAAACGTAATTTTTCCCACATTGGTGAGAGGAGCATAAACCCTGCGTATATGAGCAGGGCATCAATTACCGGCTGGTAGATGCTGATAAGGAATCGTTTAAGAATAGAGAGTGAAGCACGGAAGTAAATAGCCAGGGTTAAAAGGATGGTAAATGATCTGATATTCTTCCTGGAATAATGCTTATTGGCAAAAATGATCATTGCCCGGTAAAAAACGATAACATAGTTAATGCTCCCTTTTTTTGTACTTTCTCCCTTATAATGTATAATGGTAGTTTCAGGGAAATAATAATTTTTAAAACCTGCTTTTTTCAGCCTGTAAGAAATATCAATATCTTCTCCATACATGAAGAAATCTTCATCCAGCAAACCTGTCTTATCGAGAGCTTTTTTGTTGATGAACATAAATGCTCCGGATACAACCTCAATCTCGTGGGTTTTATCCTTATCCAGATGTCCGAGATGATACATGCCGAATTTTCGTGAACGGGGGAAAAGCTTTGATAAGCCGAATATTTTAAAGAAAGCCACGTCAGGTGTGGGGAGGGAGCGTTTGGATTCGGGCAGAAAATTTCCTTTTCCATCAATCATCTTAACTCCCAATGCACCTGCATCAGGATGTTCATCCATAAAACGGATGCATCTGACAAAAGTGGATTCTTCCACCATGGTGTCAGGATTCAAAAGAAGGCAGTAACGTCCTGCGGCGATTCTTAGTGCCTGGTTATTGGCTTTGCTGAATCCTGCATTAACCTGGTTTTCAATGATCTTAACCTCCGGATATTTTTCCTTTATCATCGAACATGACCCGTCGGCGGAATTATTGTCAACTACAATGATCTCTGCATTAATGTTCTTTATGGCATTTTTTACCGAATGAAGACATTGCTCAAGAAAAAATTTAACATTGTAGTTTACTATGATAATGGTAAGGTCCATGCATTCACAGGATTTCTATAAATAGGCTTTTTTTTTATGTTTCGTAAATAACCTGATTCCTGAGCAGATCGTCTAGGATTTCTCTCCTCGTGATAAGGAAATCTTTCCCTTCATCAATCATTACTTCAGCAGGTCTGAGCCTCGAATTATAGTTGGAAGACATAGTATAACAATATGCTCCCGCATTCATAAAGGCCAGGTAGTCTCCTTCCGTTATTTCGGTTATTTTACGGTTCCACCCAAATGTATCCGTTTCGCATATGTATCCTACTACGGTGTAGATCCTGGTTTTTCCTTCCGGTTTTGAGATATTCACTATATGATGATAGGCATCATAAAACATAGGCCTTATCAGATGATTCAGCCCTGTATCAAGACCTGCAAAGACGGTTGATGTTGTCTGTTTGATCACATTTACTTTTGTCACAAAGATCCCGGCCTCGCTGACCAGGAATTTTCCCGGTTCAAAGATCAGTGTAAGTTTCTTTCCGTACTCATTACAAAAAGCATTGAATTTTGCAGTAAGAGTTTTTCCTAGTGATTCAATATCGGTAAAAATATCATCCGTTTTGTAAGGCACCTTAAAGCCGCTCCCGAGATCAATATAGTTAAGATTGTTAAATTGGGATGCTGTATTTAACATTATTTCCACACCTCTCAGAAATACTTCAACATCAAGAATATCAGAGCCTGTATGCATATGCAGCCCTTCAGCCCTGAGACCAGTAGTTTCCAGCACCCTTAATACGTGCGGCATCTGATATATTGAGATTCCGAATTTGGAATCCATATGACCCGTTGAAATTTTGCTGTTACCTCCTGCCATAATATGAGGGTTGATCCGTATACATACCGGAACAGAACTCCCGTATTTTTGCCCGAACTGCTCGAGAATGGAAATATTGTCGATGTTTATCTTCACTCCTTCCTTTGCCGCCATTTCAATTTCTTCGAGCGATACACAATTAGGGGTGAAAATAATGTCGGAAGGGTTAAAACCGGCTTTTAATCCCAGCCATACTTCCTGAATGGAAACCGCATCGAGACCTGCCCCCATATTCTTAAATACTTTAAGGACATTTATGTTCGTTAACGCTTTGGCAGCATAATGAATTTTAACCTGTGAAGCTTTAAAGGCATCATAGAGCCTTTTATACTGCTCTTTCATTTTTGCCGTGTTGTAAATATAAAGAGGAGTATTATACTTCTCAGCCAGGTCCTTCACCGGGATCCCGTCAATCACATAAATATTATTTTTTATTTCCATTCGTGTTATTATTCATTTCTAAATCAGATGTATATCCTTTGTGTACCATTTAGATTTACAATCTAATTAACAATAATTGTTAAATGTTCTTTGAAATATTTTGTATGTTATTGATTTTCTTT
>ENA-ORXD01000462-ORXD01000462.1-sediment-metagenome-genome-assembly--contig:-NODE-462-length-52480-cov-8.427743_pt1 | contig 52480 bp, 62 predicted proteins | sample MGYA00237862_ERZ511471 | MGnify/ENA metagenome assembly ERZ511471
AAAAACACTTATGAGACAGCCCCCTATTCAATTTCTACCCCGGGTTAATGCGGCTATGCCCCTATTATCCACGTAACTACGTAACCACGTATCCACGTATCCACGTAACCACGTATCCACGTATCCACTTAACCACGTATCCACATATTCACGTAACCATTCAATTTTGTCCGATCCTGTAATCCCTTATTAACCCGATCCCTCCACTTGATCCTGTGATCCCGTGATAGCGTGATCCCTTAACCAACTTTTTACTCAACCACTCAACCACTCAACCACTTAACCACTCAACCACTTACCTCCCCGTCCCTTTTCCCGCAAATATATATCTATATAAATAAATAGCTTCATTTTTAACAAAAAAAAACTAAAAACGTTCAATTACGGCACCCAGGGAACTAAGCCGCTTGTCGATCTGTTCATATCCTCTATCGATCTGTTCAATATTACTTATAGTACTTATTCCCTCTGCTGCCAGTGCGGCTATTAACAAGGCCACTCCGGCGCGGATATCGGGTGAGGACATATTGGTTGCCCTGAGTTTAATTTTATGATCCTGTCCTATCACCGTTGCTCTGTGCGGGTCGCAAAGTATGATCTGTGCTCCCATATCGATGAGCTTATCCACGAAGAACAAGCGGCTTTCAAACATTTTCTGATGAATGAGGACACATCCTTTTGCCTGTGTGGCCGTGACCAGAATAATACTGAGCAGGTCGGGAGTAAGTCCTGGCCAGGGTGCATCGGCGATAGTCATTATTGCTCCGTCAATGAAGGTTTCAATTTCATATGATTCCTGAGCAGGGATGAGTAGATCGTCATCTTTGGAGACAATTTCTATACCCAGCCGGCGGAAAGATTCAGGGATTATCCCCAGGTGATCAAGGCAAACATTTTTTATGTGGATTTCTGAGCGGGTCATTGCAGCCATGCCGATAAAACTTCCTATTTCAATCATGTCGGGAAGCAGGGTATGATCTGTGCCCCCCAGTTTACGGACACCTTTGATGGTCAGCAGGTTTGATCCGATACCGGTGATTTTTGCACCCATTCGGTTAAGCATACGGCAAAGTTGCTGGATATAGGGTTCGCAGGCTGCGTTATAAATTGTGGTTATACCGTTGGCAAGGACTGCGGCCATGACAATGTTTGCGGTTCCGGTTACAGAGGCCTCATCAAGCAGCATATGGCAGGCTTTAAGTTTAGGTGCACTTACCTTATATAATGCTCCCTGGCTATCGTACTCAAACCGGGCACCGAGTTTCCGGAATCCAATAAAGTGAGTATCGAGGCGGCGTCTGCCAATTTTATCACCGCCTGGTTTGGGAATAAAGGCTTTTCCAAAACGTGCGAGTAAGGGTCCCACAACCATAACAGAACCTCGCAGAGCGGCACTTTTTTCAAGGAATTTGACGGAATGAAGATAGTCGGAATTTATATCAGAGGCTTTAAATGAAAAGGTTCCCGGGGCATTTTTTTTAACTTCCACACCCATATCTGCCAGAAGCTCAATAAGCCTGTTAATGTCACTGATATCAGGAATATTTGAAATAGTAACCGTTTCAGAAGTAAGCAGGCTTGCGCATATTACCTGGAGTGCTTCGTTTTTTGCACCCTGAGGTATTATCTCCCCCTGGAGTTTGTGGCCGCCTTCAATTCTGAAGCTACCCATTTCTTATTCTGTTATTTTTTCCGGGGATTACGTTTCTTGCTCCTGCTTTTATATAGGATATCCCTGGTCTCATTAAGTTTGTATTCTTCGGATTGAAGCAATATCTTTCCTCCCGACAATTCCTTCAGATCTGAAAATATCTGTTCATCACTTACATTCTCACGGTTCCATGTGAGATATGATTTCTTCATATGGTTTGCCAGCAGGCGTACCAGGAATTCTCTTTCCTCACCCTCTTCCATTTCCACTGCCTTTTTTACCATCATCTCGATATATTTTCCATAATGTTTGTATCTTATGCGTTCCTGCTGATAGGGTATGGATTTTGGTTTCTCAGCTAACTTTGAGGGTTCCGGCTTGTCATACGGAGAATCAATATCAAGTTTAAAGTCAGACATTATGGCAAGATGATCCCATAATTTATGTTTGTAATCACCCTGATCACGCAGGTGCGGATTGAGATTTCCCATTATACTTATCAGTGTTCTTGCCGCCTTATTCCGCTCTTCCCGTTCTTCAATCTGTAATACGTGTTCAACCATTTTCTGAACATTCCTGCCATATTCAGGGAGAATCAGTTTTTTTCTGGAGGTATTATAATCATAGTCCATTTTATTATAGTGTTTATTTGTTATATTAAAGAAGGGACGAGTTACGGGTGACATTTAGAGGGTTATTAGGTTATTAGGTCATTCGGATACTGGAGTTATCACTTTATCCCGTGATCCCGTTTTCATCCACCGAAGCTTTAGCGGAGGTGAAGATAGCGTGATCCCTTACTTGTCACCCGTAACTCGTCCCTTGTCACTTATTTCTTTTTCCCGTCAAAGATACTATTTCTATTTAGATTTAGGAAATGATCTTTAATCTGGCAAATTTTAACAAAAGTTGTTTCTGTCCGTGGTCTTTGAAAAAAACGGTGACTTTAGCATTGGGTGCAGTGCCCTCTCTGCTGATGACTTTTCCCCGGCCGAAACGCTCATGCTCTACATCCATTCCTGACAATATATTATCATTATCCTTGTTATCAGGCACCTGGTTTTCTGAAGTTTTAACTTTAACCAGCTTTCTGTGCCTGTTAAAAGGAATTTCCCCGGGTGCGGACGTGCCTGCTTTCACTTTCATTTTTGGCAGAATACTGACTCCGGCCGGGTGTTGGTCAGAATACTCCGGCTCAACAAATTCCTCATTAATTTCGCTGATGAACCGGCTGGGAATGCAATGGTTTAACAAACCCCATTTAAAGCGGGTGGCAGCGTAGGAAATAAAAACATATTCCATTGCTCTGGTAACAGCCACATAAAAAAGTCTTCTTTCTTCCTCAAGTTCCCTGGTGGTATTCACTGACATAAAGGAAGGGAAAAGTTCTTCCTCCATACCAGCGATAAAAACACATTTAAATTCAAGACCTTTTGCGGAATGTACAGTCATTATCAACACCTTGTCTTTATCCTCATCTGTATCTGCGTCGGCATCGGTATAGAGTGTTACAGTCTGAAGGTATGCAGAAAGGCTGGTGTCTTCCGCATTTTCTTCATTTTCAGTAAACTCCCTTATTCCGTTCAATAATTCTTCGAGGTTCTGTACCCTGCTGATTCCCTCCGGAGTTTTATCCTGACTCAGCTCTTTTATCAATCCCGCACTGCTTGCGATGGTATAGGCAAGATCGAAAGCCTCCATCTCTTCTGCTTTTTTCCTGTAACCGCTGATCAGCTCTGCAAATGACTGTAATTTCTGTATGGTTCCTTTATTAAATTCCTTTTGTAAAGATGAATGATCATGTAAAGTTTCCCACATACTTTTCTGTGCGAGTTGTGCGATCATTTCGATCCGGGTCAGGGTAGTTTTTCCTATACCCCGCAAAGGATAATTTATAATACGTTTTAAGGATTCATCATCAGAAGGGTTCATGACAAAGCGGAAATATGCCAGGGCATCTTTCACTTCCTTTCTTTGAAAGAATGACATTCCCCCGTAAACCTTATAGGGGATATTCATCTTTCTCAGGGCTTCTTCAAATATCCTTGATTGTGCGTTGGTTCTGTATAAAACGGCAAAGTCCCGGTAATGCAACTGCTTGGCATACATCATATCTTTAATGATTCCGGCTATATTGTATCCCTCTTCATTGTCTGTTCGTGCCTCCAGAATTTTCACCTTGTTGCCTTCCTCTTTCTCGCTAAATATTTTCTTTGAAATTTGCTCCTTGTTATTTAAGATAATACTGTTGGCTGCATTCACTATATTCCGGGTTGATCTGTAATTTCTTTCCAGTTTTATCAACCTTGCCTCAGGGTAATCCGTTTTAAATTTCAGGATGTTTTCTATTCTTGCACCTCTGAATGAGTAAATACTCTGGGCATCATCACCTACAACGCATATATTTTTATGATCTCCGGCAAGTCTGTGCAGGATAAGATACTGTGCGTAATTAGTGTCCTGGTATTCGTCAATGAGTAAGTACCGGAAAGCGGTTCTGTATTTATCCAGCACGGCTGGATGGTCCCTGAATAACAGATTGGTATTCAGGAGCAGGTCGTCAAAATCCATCGCTCCGGCCCTTTTACATCTTATGGAATAACGAAGGTAAATGTCGCTGATGCGGGGCCGACGGGTACTGTTATCAATTGCCTGAATTTCATTATTGGCCGCATAAGCCTCTGCAGTAACCAGGTTATTCTTTGCCAGCGATATTCTTGACTGCACTTCCGATGGCTTATAAATTTTATCATCCAGGTTCAGTTCATGAATGATCGTTCTTATAAGGCTCTTTGAGTCAGCACTGTCATATATGGTGTAATCGGAAGGATATCCCAGTGCCGCACTCTCATATCGTAATATTTTCGAGAAAACAGAATGAAAGGTGCCCATCCATAATCTTCGGGCAGTGTGAAAATCTACCAGCCCTGATATTCTATCTTTCATTTCCCTGGCTGCTTTATTTGTAAAGGTCAATGCCAGCACAGTGAAAGGCTGAATGCCCTGCTGAAGCATATAAGCGATCCGGTAAGTTAAAACCCTTGTTTTCCCCGATCCGGCTCCCGCAATGACCAGCGTGGGTCCGGTATAATGCAGAACGGCATCTCTCTGAGATTCATTTAGTTCACTTAAAATATCATTCACAATAATCCCTCCGCTTTTAAAGCGCCAAAATACTATTTGAAATTTTATTCAAAGAATATAAACAAAAGAAAATATTAACTTTTTATATATTAAGGTGTAAACCTAAGTTTGATATATCCTGATTTGATACAAAAATCTATAAAATCAGGCAATATTTCATAAATTCAACGAGTTTAATTATAATTGCGAAAAAATGACCCGGAGGTCAATCTGATTTGAAAATCATTAATATCCTTATGACGTATCTGTTCGAAATGCATTTCATTTACAGGAAAGTGAGAAAATCTGTTTTTTTTCTGATCTTTTCTTTTATGGTTGTTATTACCGGTGTAAATGCACAACTATATTCCCCCGGTGCTGATTTTGCAAAAAAGATATCATACAAGACCTATACAGGTTCCGACAGTGTGTTTGTTTTCCATAATTATGACGGCCTGCCCAAAAAGGGAAGTCTTACTGCATTGCCTCCGGTTGCAGGAGTTTATACTTTTGAGTGGTCGAAGTACAATTCAGTATCCGGCGGATTTGACACCCCCTTTTATTCTCAAAATGATGCCATTCAATCTGTACTGGAAGACCTTAATGAAGGAGGATATAAGGTGCGGATCACCAATACCTCAGGTTTTGACACTTCCTTTGTAGCGTGGATATTTTTAAATGAGCTAAGGGTTGAAATAGAAAAAGACGACCAGGGGAAGATCAAGCCTGGTAAATATACCTGTGACTTCCTGATCATTAACGGGGAGGTAATTCCGGATACTTTCTATTATTATGATCTGAACAGCAATGAAGAACCGATATGGCTGCTGAATGACTACAGGTTTATATGGACATCGGACAATCCTGATCTGATTATTCCGAATGCCGATAAGATACTTGATCCGAATATTACTTACCGGCCGCCGTACATTGATACCCGTTATTTCCTGACAGCCATTGACAGCTTTGGCATGGAGGTAAAAGATGAGGTGCTGTATGAAACCATCCATGTCAAATCTGATTTTTCCTTACAGGCATTTAACAAGGAAGAATCAAAGATTTTTGAGGATATTAATCTCCCATTCGAGGACGGATCACCTTTAACCATTAAGTTTACAAACAAGAGTCTTAATGGTTACCAGTTTGAGTGGATTTTTGCTGATTCAGCGAGGTCGGGGTTTTTCAGCAATGAATATTCCTCTGATGTTAATTACGAACCTGAATTCACCTATCTTGTTCCTAATGATTATTATCCTGCGCTGGTGGCAGAAAGCTTCATTCCAGGAAGTCCTAAAGGATGTGTTGACACTTTCCGTATATCAGACAGGATAACGGTTTTGCCCTCCCTGGTTAATGTGCCAAATGTCTTCACGCCTGACGGCGACGATCTTAACCGTTATTTCAAGGTGGAACACCGGTCAATCAAAGAATTCAGTATAATCATTATGAATCGCTGGGGGAAGGTTGTTTACCGTGCGGATGTAAAGGATATGTATGAGTGGGAAGGATGGGATGGTAACGTACTAAATACAAACAATCCGGCTTCCCCGGGGCCGTATTTTTATGTAATTGAAGCCAGAGGCTGGGATAATGAGAAATATGTAAGAGGTCAGTACAGGGGTACGGTGTATCTGTTCAGGGGGGAGTAAGAAGAAGATTTCAGATTCCAGATTCAAAATTCCAGATTGCACTTTAAATGAGATAATCTCTCTACTTTACATTGAGCAATCTTGAATCTTGAATCTTGAATTTCCTTTCTATTCGTCTTCCGATTCTTCCTGGTATGCTTTCAGCAGGGCCTCCTGGATTTCGCCGGGAACTTGCGCATATTCCGAAAACTTCATTGAATACATTGCCCTTCCGTTTGTAATGGAGCTGAGAGCAGTGGAATATTTATTCATTTCAGCGAGGGGCACCTTGGCTGTAATCTTTTCAAATCCTTTTTCACTTGACATGCCAAGTACAATAGCTCTGCGGCCTTGCAGGTCACTCATAACATCCCCCATTCTGTCGGAGGGCACCAGTACTTCAACAATATATATGGGTTCCATTATTTTTGGAGAAGCTTCCCTGAAAGCTTTGCTGAATGCATTTCTGCCGGCAAGCCTGAAGGATATCTCGTTTGAGTCAACCGGGTGCATTTTCCCGTCGTAAACATAAACTCTTATATCCCTTGCATATGAACCTGTTAGAGGCCCTTCTTCCAGTTTTTCCATTATGCCTTTTAATATAGCGGGCATAAATCTGGCATCAATAGAACCCCCAACTATACAGTTGTAATAAACCAGTTTGCCTCCCCATGTAAGTTCGTGTTCTTCTTTCCCTCTTATAGATAATTTTATGTCTTTTCCATTGATTTTAAACATGTTAGGATCAGGAGCTCCTTCATTGTGGGGTTCAATGATTAAATGTACTTCGCCGAACTGACCTGCACCGCCCGATTGTTTTTTATGGCGGTAATCGGCCTGTGAGGCTTTAGTTATCGTTTCACGATACGGGATCTTTGGTGCGATGAATTCAGTGTCTACTTTGAAAACATTGTCAAGATGCCATTTAACGATTTTCAGATGATGTTCGCCCTGGCCGGAAAGAATAATCTGCTTCAACTCCTTGGAATATTCAACAAGAACTGTAGGGTCCTCTTCATGCATGCGGTTAAGCACTTCTCCCATTTTCTCCTCATCCCCTTCACTTAACGGGCGTATTGCCGTGCGGAATTTAGGCTCAGGAAAGGCGATGGAAGGATACACTATTTTATAATCTGTAGATAATGTATCTCCTGTTTTTGTTGCTTTCAATTTTACAGTTGCACCGATATCCCCTGCAGTAATTTTTGGAACTTTGGTTCTGTTTTTACCTGCACTCATGAATATCTGCGAAATTCTTTCCTTATTGGATGAACGGTTATTTAAAACATCCAGCGCCTCAGTGATTTCACCCGACATAACTTTAAAGAAATTGACTTCTCCAATATGAGATTCAACCGATGTTTTGAACACAAAAAGTGCAGGTGCTCCGGAGGCTTCTATTTTTTTTGGAGTTCCGCTTTTATCTGAAGGAGCAGGTAAAAGATCAGGCGAAGGCAGCAGGTCAACGAATAATTCAAGGAGACGTCCTGTTCCCATATTCTTTTTTGCGGATACACAAAGCACAGGGTTTAATTCACGTGAAATGATACCGGCCATCATACCTTTTTTTACCTCTTCATCATCTAAAGTCTCTTTTTCGAAGAATATCTCCATAAGTGACTCCTCACTTTCTGCAGCTTTTTCAATAAGTTCGTTTCTCAGTTCTTCAGCCCTGTCTTTTTCAGACGCAGGAATTTCCATGATTTCGGGTTTCCCCCCGTTCTCCGGATACTTGTAAAGTTTCAAGCTTATGAGATCCACTATGGAATCAAAATCCGGTCCGGCATTAACAGGATACTGAAGGAGTACCGTTTTTGGACCGAACCTCTCCTTTATCATTTCAATAGTCCTTTCATAATGTGCTTTATCGTGATCGCAATGATTGATTACGACACACAAAGGCTTTTCAGATTTTTCAACCCAGCGGTTATGAATCTCGGTTCCCACTTCAACACCATGTTGACAGTTTACCAGAAGAACGGCTACATCCGCCACATTCAATCCTGCTACCGCACCACCAACAAAATCATCAGCTCCCGGAGTATCCAAAATATTAATTTTATGATTATTATATTCGGAATACAGGACACTTAAAAAAACTGAGCTGCCATTTTCCTGCTCAATAAGATTGTAATCCGATACGGTATTCTTATTGTCGACATCCCCGCGGCGATCAATAATTCCTCCTTCAAAAAGTAATGACTCGGCAAGAGTGGTCTTGCCTGAACCTGCGTTACCCAATAATACAATATTGCGAATCTGTTTGGTTGTAAAAGCTTTCACGATACATTATATTTTAAAATTAATGTTAGAATAGTTTGTTAAATTAAAATAAAACGCAAAGGCGCAAAGGCGCAATATATTGAATATTAATAACATTAGTAATTTAAGAAAGAATCGTTAAAATATTCATTATCAACGCAGTATAAAAATTTAACGAACTATTGATGTTAAAAACAGCAAATAAAAAACGAGATGCAAAAGTAATAAAATTTTAAATAGTTACAAGTTAGGCTATAAGGTAATCAAAAACAAAAACTGGCTATAAGTTGATTTTACAATTATGTATAATCTGAAATCAGATACACGCAACATTTTATAAAAACCCTGCTGTTTTGTCTGCCTCTATTGCAGTAGGCTTCAGTGTGCCGCTTTAAGCTTTGGGGGTGGTGTTTTCAGTCGTTTAATTTTTTATAATATGTCATTAAAATTATTGTTTTTTAAAAAAAAAGAATACCTTTGCAACCCATTTCGGGAAAATTTATTAAAAACATAAGCAATAAGTCTTTATGCCAACAATACAACAGTTAGTGAGAAAAGGCAGGAGAATCATCATTGATAAGAGCAAATCTCCTGCATTGGATTCATGTCCACAGAGACGGGGTGTGTGTGTTCGTGTATACACTACTACTCCTAAGAAACCTAACTCCGCAATGCGGAAAGTTGCCAGAGTGAGGTTAACAAACAGTAAAGAAGTAAATGCCTACATTCCGGGTGAAGGGCATAATCTTCAGGAGCACTCCATTGTACTTATCCGTGGCGGCAGGGTCAAGGACCTTCCGGGTGTAAGGTATCATCTCATCCGCGGTGCTTTGGATGCATCGGGTGTTGATGGCAGATCTCAGCGGAGATCAAAATATGGAACAAAAAGACCTAAGAAAAAATAATCATTACATAAAACATGAGAAAAGGAAGACCTAAAAAAAGAATATTGTTACCCGATCCTAAATACGGAGATCCTTTGGTAACAAGGTTTGTCAATAATCTTATGAAGCAGGGAGGGAAAAGCATTGCCTACGGTGTTTTTTATGATGCGATGGATATTGTTGGCCAGAAGTTGAAAAATGAAGAGAAGAGTGCTCTCGAAATATGGAAACAGGCACTCGATAATATTACTCCTCAGGTTGAGGTAAAGAGCCGCAGAGTGGGAGGTGCCACTTTCCAGGTGCCCATGGAGATCAGACCTGACAGAAAGGTATCGATCAGCATGAAGAACCTTATTCTGTTCTCAAGAAAACGTTCAGGCAAATCCATGAGTGAAAAACTGGCTGCTGAGATCCTGGCTGCCTATAATAATGAAGGTGCCGCTGTAAAGAAAAAAGAGGATACTCACCGGATGGCTGAGGCAAATAAAGCTTTTGCGCATTTCAGATTTTAAAGAATAGTTGTTTGGTTCGTAAATGAAGCAGGATTTAAAATATACGAGGAATATTGGTATAATGGCCCATATTGATGCCGGTAAAACAACTACTACCGAGCGTATACTTTTTTATACCGGTATTACTCACAGGATGGGGGAGGTTCATGACGGGGCAGCAACAATGGACTGGATGGTGCAGGAACAGGAAAGAGGTATTACTATTACTTCTGCTGCCACAACAACATTCTGGAACTACAATAATAAGAAATATAAAATAAACCTGATTGACACCCCCGGACATGTTGATTTTACTGTTGAGGTAGAAAGATCTCTCAGGGTTCTCGATGGAGCTATTGCCATATTCTGCGGTGTGGGTGGTGTTGAGCCACAGTCTGAAACAGTGTGGAGACAGGCAGATAAATATAATGTACCAAGGATTGCATTCATAAATAAACTGGACAGGGTTGGTTCCGATTTCTTCCGGGTTGTAAACGAAATTAAGGATAAATTATCATGCAATCCTGTTCCTTTACAAATACCTATAGGCTCTGAAGAAGATTTTAACGGAGTTATTGACCTGATAGAAAGAAAGGCTGTAGTATGGCGTTACGATGAAACTCTTGGAATTAATTATGAATTGCAGGATATACCTGATGAATATATTGAATTAACTGAAGAGTGGAGAGAAAAATTGATTGAGGCTGTGTGTGTTTCAGACGACGCTTTACTTGATCGTTTTCTGGAAGACAGGTCAGCTATCTCTGTTGAGGAATTTATGGAAGCAACACGTAAGGCAACTATCCGTCAGGAAATTATACCTGTTTTTTGCGGCGCTTCCTTTAAAAATAAGGGTATTCAGCGTTTGCTTGACGGAATTTGCGCTTTGTTGCCCAGCCCTCTTGATAAAGAAGCCATTAAGGGAATTGATCCTGATACGGAAAAAGAAATTGAAAGAAAAGCTGATGCAGAAGAGCCGCTTGCAGCCCTGGCGTTTAAGATAGCCACCGATCCTTTTGTCGGAAGGCTCGTTTACCTGAGAGTATATTCAGGTGTCCTCCGGCAAGGCATTATGGTGCTGAATCCCAGAACCGGCAAGAAGGACAGGGTGAACAGGATTTATCAGATGCATGCCAATAAGCAGATACCAAAAGAGTTTATTGAAGCCGGAGATATATGTGCGGCTATAGGATTCAGGGACCTTCGTACGGGAGACACAGTTTGCACTGTTAACAAGCCTATTGTGCTTGAATCTATGGATTTCCCGGAACCTGTGATAAGTGTTGCCATTGAACCTAAAACTCAGCCTGATATTGATAAGCTCGGGCTTTCCCTGGCAAAACTCGCTGAAGAAGATCCTACATTCCAGGTTAAGTCTGACCCTGATTCCGGACAAACAATAATTAGCGGAATGGGAGAGTTGCACCTTGAAATATTGATAGACAGGCTGCGCAGAGAGTTTAAAATAGAATGCAACCAGGGGAACCCAATGGTTAATTATAAGGAAGCATTAACTGTTCCTGTCGATCACCGTGAAGTATTCAAAAAACAAACTGGGGGAAGAGGTAAGTTTGCAGATATAGTTGTCCGCATCGGACCTGCTGACCCGGGAATAACAGGATTGCAATTTGTTAATGATGTAAAAGGAGGTAATATCCCAAAAGAATATATACCCTTTGTTGAAAAAGGTTTTCTCGCAGCGATCAAAAACGGACCTATTGCAGGTTTTCCCGTTGAAAGTCTGAAGGTGGTACTTGTCGACGGCTCATTTCATCCGGTTGACTCTGACTCTCTCTCTTTTGAAATTGCTGCTATTCATGCATTCAGAGCAGCCTCCAGAAAAGCCAGACCTGTGCTTCTGGAACCGGTTATGTCGGCCGAAGTGGTTACTCCTGAAGAGTATATCGGTGATGTGGTCGGAGATTTAAACAAAAGAAGAGGACAGATTGAGGGAATGGAAACCAAAGCAGGGGCAAAAGTGGTTAAAGCAAAAGTTCCTCTTGCAGAACAGTTCGGTTATGTAACCGTATTGAGAACCATTACTTCAGGGAGGGCAGTTTCTACCATGGAGTTTTCTCATTATGCTGAGGTGCCTGCAGATCTCTCAAGTCGTCTGCTTGAAAAAATTACAGGAAAAACGTTTGTATAATAATATAAAATAATGAGTCAGAAGATTAGAATTAAACTTAAGTCATACGATCATAACCTGGTGGATAAATCTGCCGAAAAAATCGTTAAGACTGTGAAATCAACAGGTGCAGTTGTCAGCGGCCCAATACCCTTACCAACGCACAAAAAGATTTTCACTGTTTTAAGGTCACCTTTTGTAAATAAGAAATCAAGGGAACAATTTCAGCTCAGTTCTTATAAAAGACTGCTGGATATTTATAGTTCAACACCCAAAACCATTGACGCTCTGATGAAACTTGAGCTGCCCAGCGGGGTTGAGGTTGAAATTAAAGTGTAATTGCACATTTGCAGAGTTGTTAATATTTAAATTTATTATATCATGCCGGGATTAATTGGTAAAAAAATTGGAATGACTTCCATCTTTGATGAAGAAGGAAGACAAGTTCCCTGTACGGTGATACAAGCCGGGCCATGTGTGGTAACGCAGGTTAAAACTATAGAAAACGACGGTTATGCTGCAATACAACTTTCATTTGATGAAAAGAAAGAGAAAACCACAACACGGCCGTTGCTGGGGCATTTTAAAAAAGCAAATACCAGCCCGAAAAGAAAAGTGGTGGAATTAAAAGGCTTCATCAGGGACTGGAAACTTGGAGATATAATTACCGTGGATTACTTTAAGGATGATGTCTGGCTTGATGTAGTCGGCATTTCCAAGGGCAAAGGATTCCAGGGTGTAGTAAGAAGACATGGGTTCAGAGGCGTTAATGATGCCACCCATGGTCAGCATAACAGGGACAGGGCACCCGGATCACTCGGTGCTTCCTCCTACCCGTCAAGAGTCTTTAAAGGGATGAGAATGGCAGGAAGAATGGGTGGTAACAGAACAAAAATTCTGAATTTAAAAGTGATGAAGATTATTCCCGAGAACAACCTCCTTTTATTAAAAGGATCTGTTCCCGGATCTATTGGTTCATATTTAATTATTGAAAAATAATGGAAATACCTGTATATAAAACTACCGGGGAAGAAGCCGGCAGAATGGCAAAACTTAATGATGACATTTTCGGCCTTAAGCCAAATGATCATGCTATCTACCTTGATGTTAAACAAATTATGGCAAACCGCCGCCAGGGTACACATAAAACAAAAGAAAGAAGTGAAGTGGCCGGCAGCACGCGGAAAATAAAAAGACAGAAAGGTACCGGCAGTGCCCGCTTTGGTGATATTAAAAACCCTATATTCAGAGGTGGTGGCAGAACATTTGGTCCCAAACCACGGGATTATGATTCTAAATTAAATAAAAAAGTTAAACTGCTTGCCAGGAAATCAGCCCTGTCATATAAAGCATTACATAACCAGATTCTGGTGATTGAGGATTTTAATCTGGAAGCTCCTAAAACCAAAGATTTATCAGCTATTCAGAAAAATCTGAAAATAAACGACAAAAAGTCGCTTATTGTTTTTAAAGACAAAAATATTAATATATATTTGTCCTCGCGAAATTTGCAAAACTCTAAGGTCATAACTCTCTCAGATTTAAATACTTACGACATTATGAATGCATCAGCTTTGCTGTTTGTAGAGAGTTCACTTGACGCTTTGCAGACTAAAGAACAGGACAATTAAGTGATTTATATCATGGAGATTATTAGAAAACCCATTGTAACTGAGAAACTTACCGCTCAGGCTGAAAAAATGAACCGTTACGGTTTCATTGTTGATAAGGGAGCCAACAAGCTACAGATAAAAAAAGCAGTGGAGTCGCTTTACAATGTTACTGTTATTCAGGTTAATACCATGCGTTATGGTGGTAAAGTCAAGAGCCGGTATACAAAAAGCGGAATTCAGACCGGGAAAACAGCCTCTGAGAAACATGCTGTGGTTACATTAAAGGATGGTGACACAATAGATTTTTATAGCAATATTTAATGATAAAATGGCAGTAAAAAAACTTAAACCTGTAACGGCAGGACAGAGATTCAGGATATTATCATTAAATGATGATATTACTGCTTCTTCCCCGGAGAAAAGTCTTATAAAACCTTTAAAGAAGAGCGGGGGAAGGAATAATACGGGTAAGATGACAATGAGATATCTTGGAGGCGGACACAAGCGTCAGTACAGGGTAATTGATTTTAAGAGAAATAAGGATAATGTACCGGCGGTGGTAAAGACTATTGAGTATGATCCCAATCGGTCGGCCAGGATAGCATTGGTTGTTTATTCTGACGGGGAGAAAAGGTATATCCTTGCTCCTTCCGGGCTGACTGTCGGGCAGAAAATCATATCAGGGGAAAATGCATCACCGGATGTAGGGAACAGCCTTCCTCTTGCCAATATTCCTCTGGGAACAATTATTCATAACATAGAATTATATCCGGGAAAGGGCGGAGCGCTGGCAAAAAGTGCAGGAACTTCAGCCCAGCTTACATCGAGAGATGGTAAGCATGCAATCGTTAAACTTCCTTCCGGGGAATCCAGATTGATACTTGTTACCTGTAAGGCTACAGTGGGGTCTATATCAAATTCAGATCACAGCCTGGTAAAGTCGGGAAAAGCCGGGAGAAATAGATGGCTGGGCCGGCGTCCAAGAACCAGAGGTGTGGCTATGAATCCTGTTGACCATCCAATGGGCGGAGGTGAAGGAAGAGCCTCCGGAGGTCATCCGAGATCAAGAAAGGGGTTGATTGCAAAGGGTTATAAGACCCGCCCAAAAAAGAAAGCTTCTGATAAATTTATTGTAGAACAAAGAAAATCTAAATAATTCATAAGGTATGAGCCGCTCGTTGAAAAAAGGACCATTTATTGACAGTAAACTCGAAAAAAGAATTCTCGAAATGAATTCTGCCGGGAAAAAGCAGGTTGTTAAAACATGGTCAAGAAGAAGCCTTATTTCACCCGACTTTGTCGGGAATACTATTGCCGTCCATAATGGAAATAAGTTTATCCCTGTCTATATTACTGAAAATATGGTTGGACATAAATTGGGTGAATTTGCTCCTACGCGGATTTTCAGGGGACATGGAGGTAAGCAGAAATAATTGATTATAAAGAAAACTTATTATAAAAAATGGGTTCTAGAAAAAGAAATAGTGCGATTCAGCTAAAAGAGGAGAAAAAGAAAAAAACTTATGCTGTACTTCGGAATTGCCCGACTTCTCCCCGAAAGATGAGACTTGTGACCAACCTTATACGTGGTGTTGAAGTTAACAGAGCACTGGATATTTTGAAATTCACTCCGAATATTGGAGCAAGAAAGCTTGAAAAGCTTATCCTGTCGGCAATTGCTAACTGGCAAGGTAAAAATGAAGGAGTTCGTATTGAAGACAGTAACCTGTACGTGAAGGAAATTTACGTTGATTCAGCCAGGATGCTTAAGAGACTCCGTCCGAGTATGCAGGGGCGAGGTTACAGGATCAGAAAAAGATCAAATCATGTTACTGTTGTTTTAGATAGCAGAAATATTAACCAGGATGAACTTAACAATTAAAAGATGGGACAAAAAGTAAACCCGATAGCAAACCGTTTAGGTATAATTAAAGGATGGGATTCCAATTGGTATGGAGGCAGGGACTATTCTTCCAAGCTTATTGAGGATACAAAAATACGGGAATATCTTAATGCGCGGCTGGCAAAGGCAAGTATCTCAAAAATTGTTATTGAGCGTACCTTAAAACTTATTACAGTTACGGTTAACACTGCACGTCCGGGTATTATAATCGGAAAGGGAGGTCAGGAAGTAGACAAGTTGAAGGAAGAACTAAAGAAAATTACCAGGAAAGAGGTACAGATAAATATTTTTGAGGTAAAAAGGCCTGAACTCGATGCGGTAATCGTGGGAAGTAATATAGCCAGGCAGATTGAAGGCAAGATATCTTATCGCAGGGCGATAAAAATGTCTATTGCTTCAACAATGCGTATGGGGGCAGAAGGAATTAAAGTACTTATCTCCGGACGGCTTGGAGGCGCTGAAATGGCAAGGACAGAGACATACAAGGAAGGCAGGATCCCTCTTCATACCCTGCGTGCAGATATTGATTATGCATTAAGTGAAGCTCATACCAAAGTAGGAGTTATTGGTATTAAGGTTTGGATTTGTAATGGAGAGATTTTCGGTAAAAGAGACCTTTCACCAAATATAGGAGCTAAAAATGTCAAACCCAAACAGGGTGCTTTTAATCCTTCTGCAAAAAAGAAAAGAAAACAATAAATCAATATCCGAAATTTTCAGACCATGTTACAACCAAAAAAAACAAAATACAGGAGACAGCAAAAGGGGCGTATGAAGGGTAATTCGCAGCGCGGGACGGAACTTGCATTCGGATCTTTCGGAATAAAGGCTCTGGATAAAGCATGGATTACCGGTCGTCAGATTGAAGCAGCACGCCAGGCGGTTACCCGTTATATGAAAAGAGAAGGACAAATATGGATTCGCATTTTTCCTGATAAACCCATTACCAAAAAACCTGCCGAGGTGAGAATGGGAAAGGGGAAAGGAGCTCCTGAAGGATTTGTGTGTCCGGTAACCCCGGGGCGAATACTCATTGAAGCTGAAGGCGTTTCTTTTGATATTGCTAAAGAAGCGTTGAGACTCGCATCACAGAAATTTCCAATACAAACGAAATTTGTTGTGAGACATGATTATGTGGAAAATCAGGAAAAATAGCATTAAGAAACAGAATAGTCATGTACGCTTATAATACATATATAATCGTGTTCTCAGGGAGTCAACAGCAGCCCGGGGATTCACATAAAAAACGGAACAAATGAAACCTTCAGAAATAAAGGAATTAAGTACAAAAGAACTGATTGAACGTCTGGATACTGAAAAGGATGATTATACAAAACTAAGATTCAATCATGCTGTGTCCCCTCTCGATAACCCACTTAAACTGAGGTATTCGAGAAGGAATATCGCACGGCTTCTAACTGAACTTAAGAAACGGCAATTATCTGAAAATTCTAAAAGTTAATTTACTTAAATGGAGAATAATAGCAGAAATTTTAGAAGAGAACGTGTTGGTGTTGTTGTCAGCAATAAAATGGACAAGTCTGTTACCATTGCTGTTAAGACAAAGATGAAACACCCGATATATCACAAGTTCGTGAACAGAACATCGAAGTTTATGGCGCACGATGAAAAAAATGAGTGTAACATTGGCGACACGATTAAAATTGCGGAAACCAGGCCGTTAAGCAAGAACAAACGCTGGAGATTAGTTGAAATTATTGAAAGAGCTAAATAGTTATGATACAACAGGAAAGCAGACTTATTGTAGCCGATAACAGCGGGGCAAAAGAAGTATTATGTATCCGCGTTCTCGGTGGTACCAGGAAACGGTATGCAAGTATCGGTGATAAGATCGTTGTTACCGTAAAAAGTGCAATTCCTTCCGGGGAAATGAAAAAGGGAACGGTATCAAAAGCCATTGTCGTGCGCACAAAGAAAGAGGTAAGGCGTCAGGATGGCTCTTATATCAGGTTTGATGACAATGCCGTTGTTTTGCTTAATAACGCTGATGAAATCAGAGGTACCCGTATTTTTGGGCCTGTTGCCCGTGAGTTGAGGGATAAATACATGAAAATTGTATCGTTAGCTCCTGAAGTTTTATAATTAATTAAAGATTAAATACATGCCAGGAAAATTACATATAAGGAAAGGAGACCAGGTTATAGTTATCACCGGCGAATACAAAGGTCAGCAGGGTCGAGTTCTTGAAGTGATCCGCGATAAAAGAAAGGCCATTGTGGAAGGAATTAATTTGGTTTCAAAACACACAAAACCAAATGCTAAAGCTCCACAGGGCGGTATTCTTAAAAAAGAAAGTCCGGTGCATATATCCAATTTGAACGTTGTTGACCCTTCTTCAGGGAAAGCTACACGGATTGGAAGAAAACTTAATGCTGACGGGAAACTGGTGCGTTATGCCAAAAAATCAGGGGAGGAGATTAAATAATGGAATATATACCAACTTTAAAGAAGCAATACAGGGAAGCAATTATTCCTGCTCTTAAGGATAAATTCAGTTACAGGTCTGTAATGCAGGCACCCAGATTAATGAAGATTGTTATTAATGCAGGTGTTGGCGATGCCATTGCAGATAAAAAACTGATTGAAACAGTCCAGGAAGAATTATCTCTTATAGCCGGACAGAAAGCTGTGCAAACATATTCAACAAAAGATATTTCCAACTTTAAACTCCGCAGGGGAATGCCTATAGGTGTTAAAGTTACACTCCGAAAAGACAGAATGTATGAGTTTTTGGAAAGGCTTGTGCATGTTGCACTTCCGAGAATACGAGATTTTAATGGTATTAACAGTAAATTTGACGGAAGAGGAAATTATACACTGGGAATCTCTGAACAGATTATATTCCCGGAAATTGATATTGACAAGATCAACAAAATAATGGGTCTTGAAATTACTTTTGTAACCAATGCACGAACTGATGAAGAAGCTTTTGCGCTGCTGAAAGAGTTCGGCTTACCATTTAAACGTTAATTTAATACATAATAAGATAATATGGCAAAAGAATCAATGAAAGCCCGGGAAGTGAAGCGTAAAATGCTGGTTGACAAATACGCTGAAAAAAGAGCTAAACTGAAAGCTGAAGGTGATTTCGCCGCACTGAGCATGCTGCCAAGGAATTCAAATCCTATCAGACTGCACAATCGTTGTAAGATCACAGGAAGACCTAAAGGATATATCAGACAGTTTGGTGTCAGCAGGATTACATTCAGGGAAATGGCTTCTGCGGGACTAATCCCTGGCGTAAAAAAAGCCAGCTGGTAATATGTTAACAAAGTACAGAAGAAATAAAAATATAGAGAAATGACAGATCCGATTGCAGATTTTCTTACAAGAATAAGGAATGCAGTTAAGGCCAGGCACCGGGTGGTAGAGGTGTCGGCTTCCAGTATTAAGAAGGATATTACAAAAATTCTTTTCGATAAGGGTTATATTCTTAATTATAAATTTGAGGAAGAAAAACCCCAGGGTAAAATCAAAATCGCCCTTAAGTATAATCCGGAAACTAAAACTCCGGCTATTAAAGGAATAAAGAGAATCAGCCGGCCCGGTCTAAGAAAATATTCAGGGAAGGAAGAGCTTCCAAGAGTACTAAATGGTCTGGGTGTTGCCATAATAAGCACTTCACAGGGTGTTATGACTGATAAAGAGGCTCGCAACCTTAATATCGGCGGTGAAGTTTTATGTTATGTATATTAACTAGGAGGAATTATTCATGTCAAGAATTGGTGTTCTGCCCATAACTATTCCAGATGGAGTTTCTGTAACAGTAAGTGATGATAATGTTGTTACTGTGAAAGGGCCATTAGGTGAGTTGAAACAAAAGGCAGACAAGGATATTAAAATCTCTGTTGAAGATAGTACCGTACAGGTATCCAGACCGACTGAACAAAAGAGGCATAAAGCTCTTCATGGTCTGTACAGGTCATTAATCAACAACATGGTTACGGGGGTTTCCACAGGTTTTACCATTCAGCAGGAATTGGTGGGAGTGGGTTACCGGGCTGAAACAAAAGGTCAGCTGCTCGAACTGGTGCTGGGATATTCTCATGATATTTTTATTGAAATACCACCGGAAGTGAAAGTAGAGGCAAAAACTGACAGAAGAAGTAACCCTGTTATCACACTTACTTCTCATGATAAACAGTTGCTGGGCCAGGTTGCCGCCAAGATAAGATCTCTCAGGCCACCTGAACCGTTTAAAGGGAAAGGTATTAAGTTTGTTAATGAACAGCTTCGCAGGAAAGCAGGAAAGTCTGCCAGTGTATAATTGATAATTTTTTAACAATGGCTTTAACCAAAAAAGAAAGAAGACAGAGAATAAGGTACCGGATTCGTAAACGTATCACAGGTACTGCAGAAAGACCAAGAATGTCGGTATACAGAAGTAATAACCAGATTTACGTTCAGATTATAGATGATGTTGCAGGAAATACATTGATAGCCGCATCATCACTTGAAAAGGAAATAGCCGCAAAGGAAGGTATAAAGAAAACTGAACAGGCAAAACTGGTTGGTAACTCTATTGCTGAGAAAGCTCTTGCAAAGGGCATAAATGAAGTAGTGTTTGACAGGGGTGGTTATCTTTATCACGGCAGAGTAAAGAATCTTGCAGAAGCGGCAAGGGAAAAAGGATTAAAATTTTAAATTATAATATGTCAACAAGTATCAGGAAAGTAAGAACAACGGATCTGGAATTAAAAGACCGGCTTGTAAGCATCCAGAGAGTGACAAAAGTAACCAAAGGTGGGCGTACCTTTAGTTTTTCAGCTATTGTTGTTGTTGGAAATGAAAATGGAGTCGTAGGTTACGGACTCGGTAAAGCCAATGAGGTTACAACTGCCATTGCAAAAGGAATTGAAGATGCAAAGAAGAATCTCATAAAAGTGCCGGTTTTAAAGGGTACCATTCCACACGAACAAACTGCAAAATATGGCGGGGCCAGGGTTTTCATCAAACCCGCATCGGGTGGAACAGGGGTAAAAGCTGGTGGTGCCATGCGGGCTGTTTTTGAAAGTGTTGGTATCAGGGATGTACTTGCAAAATCAAAAGGCTCATCCAATCCGCATAATCTTGTGAAAGCAACTTTTAATGCTCTCCTTGAACTGAGGGATGCATACACAGTCGCTCAACACAGGGCTGTTGATATTGAGAAAGTATTTAATGGTTAAAATCTCCTGAAGATGACTAAAATAAAAATAGTACAGGTAAGAAGCAGAATCGGAAGTTCTGACAGACAAAAGAAAACGCTCGATGCATTGGGATTAAGGAAGATGAACAATCCGGTCATAAAGGAAGCCACCCCTCAGGTCAGGGGTATGGTGAGAAAGGTCGCACACCTTATAACCATTGAAGAAATTTAAGTATATATATTGTGATAAAAATATAACAGTAAAAATGGATTTAAGTAATTTAAAACCTGCAAAAGGATCAACAAAAGGTAAAAAGAGGCTTGGCAGAGGTCAGGGTTCAGGTCGTGGCGGAACTTCTACCAAAGGTCATAAAGGACAACAATCCAGATCGGGGTATACCAGGAAAAAAGGTTTTGAAGGCGGTCAGATGCCCCTGCAGAGAAGAGTTCCGAAATTTGGCTTTACCAACATTAACAGGAAGGAATATAAGGCAATAAATATCAGTACACTGGAAGAACTGGCGAATAAAAGAAACCTTGCCGATATTGACATAAATACTCTTATTGACGCAGGACTCATTTCAAGGAACACGCTTGTTAAGATTCTTGGGAATGGCACTCTTACCTTGAAATTAAATGTCAGGGCACACGCCTTCTCAAAAAAAGCCAAAGAAACTATTGAGTCACTCAAAGGAACAGCTGAGCTTGTATAAATCCCGAACGGGTTATTTTAACCTGTTTTAACTGTATAAACAGAATGAAAGCATTTTTTGAAACCATTAAGAACATTTTTAAGATAGAGGAACTGAAAGACCGGATCCTTTACACGCTTTTATTGCTTTTAATATACCGTCTCGGGGCACAGGTAGTTTTGCCAGGTGTAAATCCCGAAGCCCTTGAGGGATTGAAAACTCAGACTGAGGGTGGTATTATGGGGCTCCTTGATATTTTCAGCGGAGGGGCATTTTCAAATGCTTCTGTTTTTGCCCTGGGAATCATGCCATATATATCAGCTTCCATTGTAATACAGCTACTGGGAATTGCTGTTCCATATTTTCAGAAACTTCAGAAGGAAGGTGAGAGTGGCAGGAGGAAAATGAATCAGATCACAAGGTATCTTACTCTGGGAATATTATTACTCCAGGGACCAGGATACCTGGCCAACCTCAGGGCTCAGGCTCCCGACGCATTCACTCCCGGCTTTTCAAATTTCTCTTCCATTGTCATTCTTACAGCCGGCACCATGTTTGTCATGTGGCTGGGTGAAAGGATCACCGACAAGGGCATAGGGAACGGAATATCACTTATTATCATGATCGGTATTATTGCCCGGTTTCCGTTTGCTCTTGTAGCAGAGTTTGGTTCAAGGCTGGACCAGCAGGGCGGTGGCTTAGTGGCTTTTCTTGTGGAAATAGTATTCCTGTTCTTTGTATTTATGGGGACCATACTGCTTGTTCAGGGAACAAGGCGAATACCGGTGCAATACGCAAAACGTATCGTAGGTAACAAACAATACGGAGGTGTACGACAGTATATCCCGCTGAAAGTTAATGCTGCCGGAGTTATGCCCATAATTTTTGCACAGGCACTTATGTTTATACCTATAACAGTTGCAGGTTTTGCCGATTCAGAAACACTCACAGGGTTTGCTGCTGCCTTCGCCAATATGCAGGGATTCTGGTATAATCTGGTATTTGCTGTTCTGATCATTTTATTTACCTATTTTTACACTGCGGTTACTATTAATCCTGTGCAGATGGCGGAAGATATGAAAAAGAACGGTGGCTTTATTCCCGGTATAAAACCAGGAAGAAAAACGGTTGAATTTCTCGATACTGTCATGTCACGTATTACCCTGCCTGGTTCATTCTTCCTGGCATTCGTGGCAATAATGCCTGCTTTTGCAATGATCGCAGGTGTTAATAACCAGTTTGCACAGTTCTATGGTGGGACTTCACTTTTAATTCTTGTGGGAGTGATACTTGATACACTGCAGCAGATTGAAAGCTATCTGTTAATGAGACATTATGACGGACTGATGAAGTCCGGCCGGATAAAAGGCAGAACTGGCGGCATTGCCATGTAATCTGTCTTATTACGTTCTTTGATGATTAGTATTAAAACAGCGGAAGAAATTGAAAAACTGAGATCCAGTAACATACTGGTTTCTAAAACACTTGCAGAAGTGGCAGGGTATGTCAGGCCAGGGATTACAACCAACAACCTGGATCGCGTGGCTGAAGAGTACATCCGGGATAACAATGGAATACCAGGGTTTCTAGGATATAGGGGATACCCGAAGACACTCTGTACTTCTGTGAATTCTCAGATCGTTCACGGTATTCCGTCGGACTATGTTTTACAGGAGGGAGATATCGTTTCTGTTGATTGCGGAGTGATCTTAAACGGGTACTATGGTGATAGTGCTTACAGTTTTCCGGTTGGAGATATAGGTGAGGGGATAAAAAAATTGCTGGAAGTCACAAAACAATCACTCTTCCGTGGAATTGAAAAAGTTGTTCCCGGCGGAAGAATCGGGGATATTGGTTTCGCAGTGCAATCGTTTTGTGAGAATGCAGGATACAGTGTGGTGAGAGAACTGGTAGGGCACGGGATCGGGAAGAAGTTACATGAAGAACCCGAGGTTCCCAATTATGGTAAAAGAGGAACAGGGGTGAAGTTGCAAAAGGGTATGGTTTTTTGCATCGAGCCAATGATAAATATGGGGAAACGACAAATCTTTCAGGAAAATGATGGCTGGACTATACGTACCGCCGATAATTCACCATCAGCTCATTATGAACTGGCAGTTGCGGTTGATGACGGCAGAGCCGATATACTGTCATCTTTCAGTTACATTGAGGAGATATTAAATAAAAACTAAAAGTATGGCTAAACAACCGTCTATTGAACAAGATGGAGTCATAACCGAAGCATTGTCAAACGCAATGTTCAGGGTAGAACTTGAAAATGGGCATATTATCACTGCTCATATATCAGGTAAAATGAGAATGCATTATATTAAACTTTTACCAGGTGACAGAGTAAAGGTTGAAATGTCACCTTATGATCTGTCAAAAGGCAGAATATCATTTAGATATAAATAATAATAGTTATGAAGATCAGAGCATCGGTGAAAAAGCGCAGTGCAAGCTGCAAAATCGTCAGGAGAAAAGGACGGTTGTATGTTATTAATAAAAAGAATCCTAAGTTTAAACAACGTCAGGGTTAGAACAAATTGATTATTAACAAAAGTATATAAAATGGCTAGAATCGTTGGCGTTGATTTGCCAAAGAATAAAAGGGGTGAGGTTGGGCTCACTTATATTTTCGGCGTTGGCAGAAGTTCTGCCCGTACGATATTGCGTAAGGCAGGAGTGGACTTTGATATTAAAGTGAAAGACTGGACTGACGATCAGGTAACAGAGATCCGGAAAGTTATTAACGAGGAATGCAAAGTAGAAGGGGAACTGAGATCATCTGTTCAGATGAACATCAAACGTTTGATGGACATTGGATGTTACCGCGGGATTCGTCATCGTATCGGGTTACCGGTAAGGGGACAGAGTACAAAGAACAATGCCAGGACACGTAAAGGAAGGAAGAAAACTGTGGCAAATAAAAAGAAAGCAACTAAATAAGATTTATTAAGATGGCAAAAAAGACAGGCACGTCAAAAAAGAAAGTTGTTAATGTTGAACCGGCAGGGCAGGCACATGTTCATGCGTCGTTCAACAATATTATCATATCAATGACTAATAATGCCGGGCAGGTTATTTCCTGGGCTTCTGCAGGTAAAATGGGCTTCAGGGGATCGAAGAAAAATACACCCTATGCTGCACAAATGGCAGCCCAGGATGCGGCAAAAGCGGCTTTCGACATGGGATTGCGTAAGGTTAAGGTATATGTTAAAGGACCCGGTACCGGCCGTGAGTCAGCTATCAGGACAATACATACTGCTGGCATTGAAGTCACCGAAATAGTGGATGTCACTCCCATGCCTCACAACGGTTGTCGTCCACCAAAAAGAAGAAGGGTATAATAATTTAAAAAGAAAATAAAAATACATGGCGAGATATAAAGGTCCCAGATCAAAGATTGCCAGGAAATTTGGTGATCCAATTTTCGGAGCAGATAAACATTTTGAGAAGAAGAATTATCCTCCCGGACAGCATGGTCAGAATAAGAGAAGACGCAAAACTTCCGAGTATGGTCTTCAGCTCCAGGAAAAACAAAAAGCTAAATATACCTACGGGGTACTGGAAAGACAATTCCGAAACCTCTTTGATAAAGCTTCCAGAAGCAAGGGTATAAAAGGTGAAATTTTACTTCAGCTGCTGGAGTCACGACTGGATAATGTAGTGTACCGTCTGGGTATTGCACCTTCCCGTGCTGCAGCACGCCAGCTTGTTACTCACCGTCATATTGTTGTTAACGGTGAAGTTGTCAATATTCCCTCATACTCTCTTAAGCCTGGAGATATCGTTAGTGTCAGGGAAAAGTCTAAATCCCTCGAGGTAATTAATGATATGCTTTCTTCCAGACGCTCGGTAATGTCATGGCTGGAATGGGATGCAGATATGATGACAGGTAAGTTCCTTACCCGTCCGGAGAGAAATGAAATTCCGGAAAATATAAAGGAACAGCTAATTGTTGAATTATATTCAAAATAAAATTTATGGCAATATTAGCATTTCAAAAACCTGACAAGGTTATAATGCTCGAAGCCGATGAAAATTACGGTAAATTCGAGTTTCGTCCTCTTGAACCCGGATATGGCATAACTGTGGGTAATGCGCTAAGGAGGATACTCCTGGCATCACTCGAAGGGTATGCAATAACCAATATTAAGATTGATGGTATAGAACATGAATTCTCTACTCTCACGGGGGTTATTGAAGATGTAACACAGATAATTCTGAATCTTAAGCAGATACGGTTTAAAAAGCAGATAGAAGAGATTAATGATGAGAAAATTATGGTTACCATAAGCGGACAGGAAGTGTTCCTTGCAGGAGATCTTAACCGTTTTCTCAGCGGATTCCGGGTTATGAATCCCGAGCATATTATCTGCAGGATGGAACCCGATGTGAAACTTCAGATGGAGATATATATCAATAAAGGAAGAGGGTATGTTCCATCTGAAGAAAACAAACCGGCTGACCATGAGTTTGGGTTAATCAGCATAGATTCGATTTTTACACCCATTAAAAATGTACAGTTCTCTGTTGAGAATTACAGGGTGGAACAAAAAACCGACTACGAGAAACTGATTATTGAGCTCAATACTGATGGTTCCATTCATCCAAAAGATGCGCTTAAAGAAGCAGCAAAGATTCTTATCTATCACTTTATGCTCTTCTCAGATGAGAAGATCACACTCGATACTGATGAGAAATATCTGGGAGATGAGTTTGATGAAGAAATACTGCATATGCGGCAGCTCCTCAAAACAAAACTGGTTGACCTGGATCTTTCTGTCAGAGCACTGAACTGCCTTAAGGCTGCAGAAGTAGAGACTCTCGGAGACCTGGTGAAGTTTAATAAAAACGACCTGCTTAAATTCAGGAATTTTGGTAAAAAATCGCTGACAGAGCTTGAGGAACTATTAAGTTCCATGAGCCTGAACTTCGGGATGGATATTAGTAAATACAAATTAGACAAGGAATAATAGAAAATGAGACACAGGAAGAGTTTCAATCATCTGGGAAGAACCAGCTCTCACAGGAATGCTATGCTCGCAAATATGGCTGCATCTCTCATTCTGCATAAAAGGATTGAGACAACCACAGCAAAGGCAAAGGCTTTACGCAGTTATTTAGAACCACTTATAACCAAATCGAAAGAAGATACAACACATTCCAGAAGGGTAATTTTCAGTTATCTTCAGAATAAGGAAGCTGTGGCTGAATTATTCCGTGAGGTGGCAGTTAAAGTACATGACCGCCCCGGCGGGTATACCAGGGTTCTGAAACTGGGAACACGGCTTGGTGATAGCGCAGAAATGTGCATAATTGAACTGGTTGACTTTAATGAAAACCTCCTCGGAGATGTAACCACGAAGGCAAAACCAGGAAGAAAGAGAAGGGGGAGTAAAAAGAAAGACCAGGAAAAGGCAGTTCCCACAGTTGGTGCTCCCGCCACTAAGGAAGAGAAGTCGGCTGATGTTGAAGAACAGGTTGCTGCAGAAACTGAAATGGTTGAAGAAACTGTTATTGCTGCAGAAGCGGAAGATAATGCTGCTACAGGAGAAGAAGCTGCCTCAGAATCAGGGGATGAACCTGAGAGGGTTACACATGAAGAATCTTCCCCCGTTGAGGATAAAACAGAACCTCAGGCTGAGGAAGCACCTGATGAACCGGAAGAAGACAAAACAGACTTAAAATAATTTACTATGGGACAAATCATTGATATACATGCACGTGAAATTCTTGATTCACGCGGAAATCCAACTGTTGAAGTAGAAGTTATTCTCGCTTCCGGGTTTATCGGGAGAGCTGCTGTTCCTTCCGGAGCTTCAACCGGTGAGAATGAAGCACTTGAACTCAGAGATGGTGATAAAAGCCGGTATGGAGGTAAAGGAGTTCTAAAAGCAGTTGAGAATGTTAATACAATTATCGCCAGGGAAATTATTGGAATGGATGCTCTTGATCAGGCTGGCATTGACAAAAAAATGATAGCCCTCGACGGAACTAAAACCAAGAGCAAACTGGGAGCAAATGCAGTACTTGGTGTTTCTCTCGCTGTGGCAAAAGCGGCTGCACAGTATCACGATATGCCTCTGTATCGATATATCGGTGGTACCAACGCTAAGGTGTTGCCTGTTCCTATGATGAATATTATCAATGGAGGATCACATTCCGATGCGCCTATTGCTTTCCAGGAATTTATGATCCGCCCGGTAGGTGCTGCTTCTTTCAGTGAAGGGCTGAGAATGGGCGCCGAAGTATTCCATGCACTGAAGAAAGTATTAAAAGACAGAGGGCTCAGCACTGCTGTTGGTGACGAAGGGGGTTTTGCACCGAATCTTAATGGTACAGAAGATGCACTCGATTCCATTATTAAAGCCATTACCGCAGCCGGATATAAACCGGGAAGAAAATCGGAGGGAGGACAGTTGGCTATTGCTCTTGACCCTGCAGCTTCTGAATTTTTTAAAAATGGAGTATACGATTATACTATTTTTGAAGGTGAGAATGGGGCAAAAAGAACACCCGGGCAACAGGCCGAATATTTTGCAGAACTGATCAGTAAATACCCAATCGATTCCATCGAAGACGGAATGGCTGAGAATGACTGGGAAGGATGGAAAATACTTACCGACCTTATCGGTTCCAAATGTCAACTTGTTGGTGATGATGTTTTTGTAACAAATGTTGAGTACCTTAAGAAAGGTGTTGAAATGGGTTGCGCTAACTCCATTCTTATTAAAGTTAACCAGATAGGTTCTCTTACTGAAACTCTCGACTGCATTGAGATGGCTCACAGGGCAGGTTATACTACCGTTACATCTCACCGCTCAGGTGAAACAGAAGATTCCACAATAGCAGATATTGCCGTTGCAACCAACTCCGGACAGATAAAAACCGGATCATTAAGTCGTTCAGACAGAATTGCCAAATATAATCAGCTTCTCAGAATTGAGGAAGAATTGGGAGAACTGGCAATCTACGGATATCAGAAATAGCTTTAATAATTTTTTGTTATTTTTACGCTCTTAAAAGTTATAATTTGTAATTTTTTAATAGAAAATACTTACAAACATGTCAGTTTTAAAGAGAAAATTATACGATAAGATTCTTGCATGGCGGCCAAGAACGGAAAAATTGTTAAAGGAGTATGGTGATGTCGTTGTTGATCAGGTTACTATTGGTAGTATTTTGGGAGGTATGCGCGGATTAAAATGCCTGGTAACAGATATCTCCTACCTTGATCCCATGGAGGGTATCCGATACAGAGGTTATACGCTGCCTGAAGTTTTTGAAAAACTTCCAAAACCAAAGGATGCTGAAATGCCCTATGTGGAAGGCTTATTCTACTTATTGCTCACAGGGGAGATACCCGGAGAAAAGGAAGTTTTGGAAGTTGCTGATGAGTTTAACAAAAGGCGCATCCTTCCCAGATATGTATATGAGGTTATTGATGCTTTTCCTTCGATAAGTCATCCCATGGCTATTTTTTCAACAGCCATACTTTGTATGTCAAGAGAATCTTTTATGAATAAGAAATACAAGGCGGGGATGAATAAGCTGGATTACTGGGATCCTACGTATGAAGATTCATTGAATCTTCTGGCAAAACTTCCGGAAATAGGAGCTTATATTTACAGGAAACTATACCGTGATGGAAAAAGAATTCAGTCGAATCCTTTTACTGACATAGGGGGAAACTTTGCACATATGATGGGTATAGAAAAGCCATATGATGATGTTACAAGAATGCATTATATTTTGCATTCCGATCATGAAAGCGGGAATGTGAGTGCTCATACAGGACACCTTGTTGCGAGCACACTTTCTGATGTTTACCTTGCAATTTCTGCCATGATTAACGGATTGGCGGGATCGCTTCACGGTATGGCAAACCAGGAGGTTCTCAGGTGGCTGCAGGATTTGATGGATAAAATGAATGGTAAAATACCGACACAGGATGAAATACGGCAGTATGTATGGGACACCCTGAATTCAGGACAGGTTATCCCCGGATATGGTCATGCGGTGTTGAGAAAAACTGACCCGAGATATACTTTACAAAGAGAGTTCTGTTTAAAATATCTGCCGGATGACCCGCTTTTTAAAATTACAAATATGTTATATAAAGTTGTTCCGGATATTCTTAAGGAACAGGGTAAGGCGAAGAATCCATGGCCGAATGTAGATGCACAATCAGGTGTGATTCAATGGCATTACGGTGTGACAGAATACGACTTCTATACGGTATTGTTTGGTATAGGAAGAGCATTCGGAATCTGTGCCAATATTATTTGGGACAGGGCCTTATTATATCCTCTGGAAAGGCCCAAATCAATTACTACTGAGATGCTTGAAAAAATTGCTATGGGAGAAAAAACAGCAAAGGGCAAGAAATGATCAGTGAATGATACAGATTCAGGAATTATCGGAATTTTCAAGTAATGTCTTCATCTTTTGTATCAGAATTTCTATCTGAAAAGGTTTGCTTATATAGTCATTCATTCCCACTGCAAGACAATTTTCACGGTCACCGGATAATGCATTGGCGGTGATTGCAATTATGGGAATATATGAGTCGGTGTTTGCTTCTATTTCCCGTATTTTCTTTGCTGCAATTATACCATCCATAACGGGCATCTGCACATCCATAAGAATAAGATCGTAATCACCCGATTTGTATTGCTCAATGGCTTCCTCCCCGTTGGAGGCTACATCTATATTTTTTACGAGATTCTTCAGGCTGAGGATCACTATTTTCTGGTTAATAAGATTGTCTTCTACGAGCAAAATATTTGCTGACTTCAGGTTAATAGTTTTTTTATCAGGGATGGATGACCCTTCTGCTCTTTCTTCAATCTTTCTTCCCGCGTCTTTAGTATAGTTCAGAGCAAACCGGAAGATGATTTTATTGTCTTTCTTGCTTATATTCAGATTGCCACCAGAATTTTCAATCAGCTTGCCTATATTTTTAAGGTCTGACGGCTGTATATCAGGGAAATCATCACATTCGGAAAATTCTACGGGAACAGCAACCGGTTTGTAACAGGTCTCGGTGATGAAGGAAATGTTTAAACCGGAACTGTTTTCCTTTTCAGGAACGATAAAAATTTTTATATCCTGTATTTTGTTTTTCTGTTGAAACATTATTGCCTGGAGAAGATTCAGGAATATCTGTTTGATTTTAATCGGTTCGCCCAGAACATATGTGTCAATATCAGGAGAGAAAAGTAGTTGTATGGAAAGGTATCCCTTTTCGTTGAAAAGTTTAATAACACTTTCCAAAGTGTATTTAAGATTGAAACTTGTTACTGACTCTTTAAACTGCATCAGGTCAGCCTGTGAGACATCCACAATCCTGTTAACCGCTTCAACCAGATTATTTGTTGAAGCCTTTAGCGTGTCGATCAGATCACTCTGCTTTTCACTTAAGCCTGAACTGTTGACGAGATTATTAACCAGGAGAATATTACTCAGTGATGTCCTTAGCTGATGAGACAATGATGCAATAAACTCTTTATTTTCCCTGAGCTCCTGTGAGGATACTCTGATTTGAGTTTCAAATCGTTTTAATTTGTTTTCAATCCATTCTGCAATAATGAAAGAAAACAGGGTTAATGCAATTCCTCCGCCTATAGTAGCCAGGTAGAAAAAGGAATGAACATGGAAGTCTTTTGACAGATGATAAAAAATGGACGGAATACACAAAATACATACCAGGAAAGAGATCAATGCCCCGTGTCGATGCCCTGTCATTATCACGGAAAGGAAGGGTATAATTAATATCCATAAAAATCCGTAGGGAAATACAGGGTAACCGTAATAAAAGAATAAACTGACAGCAGATATGGTAAGTGTGAAGAAATACCAGGTCCATTCCCTTGCTCTGTTAAAGGGATAAATTATCAGAACGCATGCGATTATTAAAAAGACGGATAAGACTATAACAGAAGGAAGTATGTTATTATTGAAGAGATGCCATATTCCTGTAATAAATAAAACAGCTTCAGAGAGATAAAGAAAAGCAGCTGCCAACACAGGATTTCTCTTTATTTCTTCAGAGTCAGACTTTATGACATTCTCAACTATATTGAACATTAATCCGTTCGCTTTCATCCTTATTACTTTCCGCTTTAAATATACTAAAAGTTTGTTGATTTCACCGGGAATTAAAAGCAGAAAACATATATACGGGTTACACAACAAAAAGTTTCTCTTATAGTTTATAGAATAAATACTGTTTTTTTAGTATTTTTCGTTTCCATATAATTAATTCTAATTTTACAGTATTAATTATTCATGAAGTATGGTATTAATTATTTTGATATGAGGAAGTTGGTTTTAGTCAGTCAGTTGTTTGTATACCTGATAATATCCGTATACGGGCAGGAGTCGGTTATGGATAAAGTAAAATTCACACCCGACTTTATGTTTAATGAAGGTTTTTATGTGAGTTTTGACCAGGTTAAAAATAATAGTCCACTTCCTCCGGCGAGGCTTATTTCTGAATTTGATTACACTGATCCTGATTTCTTCACAAGGGTACTCGATGGTAAAAGAATCGCTTACTTTGACCAGTTTGGTATACGTCAGGAAACAGATGTGAATAAATTGTGGGGTTTTAGTAAAAACGGGGCGCTATATATACGTGTAGGCGAGGTATTTAACAGGGTTACATTTATCGGTAGCATTTGTCACTTCGTGGCTACAATAACGACATATAACACCAGGTATTACGATCCGTATTATTACAATCCCTATTCGTATTACCGTTACATGTCCACTCCCACTACATATTCTTCCTCAGAGATGAGACAATTTATCATTGATTTTGACACAGGAAAGATTCTTGATTACACGGTTGAAAGTGTTGAGATACTGCTTATGAAGGACATGGAATTGTATGATGAGTTTATGGCATTGAAAAAGAAGAAAAAAAAGCAGTTAAAGTTTATGTATATTCGTAAATTCAATGAAAGAAACCCATTATATTTGCCTGTTAATTAGTAGGTGGGGATCACGGGAAGAGTGACGGGTGACGGGGGTGAGTGGTTACGTGGTTGAGTGATTAATTGAGTAATTGAGTAATCGAGTAATCGAGTAATTGAGTAATTGAGTAACAGCCCGTTGCCACACCTGGCTGAGGGATCCGGTTAGTAAGGGATCATGGGATTACGGGATCGGATATAATTGAGAAATTGAGTAAATGAGTGTAAATGAATAACCCCGGGTTTCAATAAAATAGCCAGGGGTTTTGGTGTAAAGACAGGGTATGCCCTGTCTTTACACCAAAACCCCTGGAAAAATGACGATATGAAAATCCGCAGTACAGACACAACATTTTGTGTCTCAACAAAATAATATCGTTTGGTTTATTGAGGCGGAAGAGGGAACGTTAATTTCAAGCACAATAATTTAATAATAGTATATAGTATAAACCTATAAGAAACATTACCCACTTTAATATTTAAGCATATGAAAAAGCACATTTCCTTTTATTTATTATTATTTGCAGCATCTGTACTGAATGCACAGCGCCCTTATGTTCCTACCCCTGATGACCTGGATAAGCTGGTTACTACCACCACTTATGTAGTGCTGGAGCCAAGCCCCCTTTCCGATTTTAATATGGAAATGAAAGAAGCGATGCCTCGGGAATGGAAACTTACTAATTTTGATTATATCACACTGGCAGATTTCCCGGAAAAATCCAAGGATCCTGCCGCTTCCTTCATTTATACAACCTATGTAACATTTGACAATGATAAAACTGAGTCGAGGTATATCTTCCTGCACCTGTCTCTTGGCGGTGATAACGTCTCACTCAATGATCTGAGAGATATTATTTCTATCCCCCTGGGTTATGCAGGTGTCGACCCTGACCATTATAATTATAAATTAGGTTTATTTGTAAGGTTCATGCAGAAACATATTAACATGATAAAGGAGAGACCTGAACTGATCTCTTCCAATGTTTTTAAACACTATAATGATAATATGGCTGATGTAAAGGACAAAACCCTCTACCTGATTGAAGATGAACTGGCAAAAGATGTGAGCACCGCTGCAAGGATCAAAGCTGTTTATCCTTATAAATTTAAGCTGGTAGAAAGGGATGAAATCAAGGATGCCATTACCGTAGGGAATAATGATGTTGTATTCCTTCATAAGGTGGGCCCGGAGGGAAAGAAGTTAAAAGCGCGTTGTTACAAAATACTTATCGGTGCAGGGAATGCTGATTTTTATTATTTTAATTATCATATGGTCAGCGCTAAAAATCAGGACGGATTTTTAAGCAAGGACTTTAAAAAACTGGCGAAATCCAAAAAGAAATAAATCAGGAAGAAGTTATAAAGCTGTTAAGTAATTAATGATGACCGGCAATAAGCCTTCCATACCAAAAGGAACCAGGGATTTCACTCCAAAGGAAATGGTCCGGAGAAATTTTATTTTCCAGGTCATAAAGCGAAATTTTGAACTATTCGGTTATCTGCCGGTAGAAACACCTGCCCTGGAAAATTTGTCTACCCTGCTTGGAAAATATGGGGAAGAAGGCGATAAACTCCTTTTCAGAATATTGAATTCAGGGGATTTTACATCAGGAATACAAGCGGATGATTTAACAGTACTCTCACCAGCGGCATTGTCATCAAAAATATGTGACAGGGGATTGAGATATGATCTTACTGTTCCCTTTGCCCGGTTCGTTGTCCAGCACAGGAATGAAATCGCATTTCCTTTCCGGAGGTACCAGATACAACCTGTATGGAGGGCAGACCGCCCTCAGAAAGGCAGATACCGTGAGTTTTACCAGTGCGATGCTGATGTTATCGGAAGTAATTCTCTTCTGAATGAGGTGGAACTTATACAGTTAACTGATAAAGTGTTTGCCGAGCTTGGAATAAGAGTGTGTATTAAATTGAATAACAGGAAGATCCTGGCGGGGATATCAGAGATAGCCGGTGTGCCGGAAAAACTCACTGACATAACCCAGGCAATGGATAAACTGGAAAAAACCAGTAAAGAGCAGGTTCTTGATGAACTCAGAAATAAAGGATTGAATGAAACGGCCATCGGTGTTATTCTTCCTCTTTTTAATCTGTCGGGCGACATTAACGGGAAAATCAGATTCCTGAAATCCTATCTTGAAAATTCGCCCGCCGGACTGAAGGGTATAAACGAACTGGAAATAATGCTGGAACTTATCGGTGAAATTCAATTACTGAACCGTATTGATTTTGATATTACTTTAGCCAGAGGTCTGAATTATTATACAGGAGCCATAATTGAGGTTAAGGCTCTTGATATGGAAATAGGCAGTATCTGTGGCGGAGGCAGGTATGATGATCTGACGGGAATATTCGGAATGCCCGGAGTTTCGGGTGTAGGAATTTCATTTGGGGCTGACAGGATCTATGATGTAATGATGCATCTGAATTGTTTTTCTTCCCGGGTCAACTCCACCACAACGGTTATGTTTGTAAATTTTGGAAATGCTGAGTTAAAGTTTATATTACCCCTGCTGCAGGAATTAAGGGAAAGAGGTGTCAATGCCGAAGTATATCCTGATAGTGTGAAAATAAAGAAGCAGCTGGATTATGCCAATGCAAACGGAATTCCATTTGTTGTAATGGCAGGTGAAAACGAGATAGCAGGGAATGTGGTAACATTGAAGAATATGATTGATGGGGAGCAGAAGGAAATAGAAGCAGGGGAGCTGTGGAAAGAGATTCAATAATTGTAGAGAGGTACCAGTAGGTGTATATGGTAGGGGGTTATCTCAAAAGTATTTTTAAACACAAAGGACTCAGCGCCTCCGCAGAGCAGCTTCAGCGCTCGCGGAAAATAGGCACGAAGGACACAAAGTATATGTCTTTGATTTGCAATTCTTTGTGATCATTGTGTTCTCCTTGGTGTCCATTTGTGGTTAAATATATTATGACTTTTAAGACAGCCCCAGACAAACAATAAGAGTTGCAATATCGGATAAATAAGGCAAGATATGCCAAACTTTCATTATATTAGTCCTGATCTTGTTGATTTTGACAAGCTTAAGCAAATCCTTTCAGAAGATTACAGGCTGCAGTTGTCTGAAGACGCAGAGAGACGTATTGAAAAGTGCAGGGATTATCTCGATAAGCGACTGGAGCGCAGTGATGAAATATTATACGGTATTAACACCGGGTTTGGGTCATTGCATGACCGCGTTATTTCTAAAGACGATCTGGGTAATCTTCAGCGTAACCTGGTTATGTCGCATGCCTGTGGTATTGGAGAAGAAGTGCCTGAAGAGGTTGTGAAACTGATGCTCTTCCTGAAGATTCAGTCATTATCCTATGGAAACTCCGGGGTTCAGCAGGAAACGGTACTAAGGCTTATAGATTTTTTCAATGAGGGTGTCTTACCGGTAGTGTATCAATATGGCTCTCTTGGTGCTTCGGGCGACCTGGCGCCTCTTGCTCATCTTAGTCTCCCGCTTATAGGTTTGGGAGAAGTAAATTACCGGGGAAAAAGATTTTCTGCAGGGGAAATACTCTCAGGTTATGGATGGGAGCCTGTTCATCTGCGTTCAAAGGAAGGTCTTGCTCTTCTTAACGGAACGCAGTTTATGAGTGCTTATGGAGTTCTGCTCTGTCTTAAGGTTTTCCATCTTTCCGATATTGCTGATATCATCGGCGCATTATCTTTAGATGTTTTTGACGGAAGAATAGAACCTTTTCACGAACTGATCCAGCAGATACGACCGTACCAGGGTCAGATAAAAACTGCCGGGAGGATAAGACAAATACTTGAAGGCAGTGAAATGATTGCCAGACCTAAAAAGCATATCCAGGATCCTTACTCATTCAGGTGTATTCCACAGGTTCACGGGGCATCCAAAGATTCCATTAACTATGTTGCATATGTGTTTCAGAATGAGATTAATTCAGTTACCGACAATCCTACAATATTCCCGGATGAGGATATGATAATTTCCGCCGGAAATTTTCACGGGCAACCCCTGGCACTGGCTCTTGATAACCTGGCAATAGCGATGGCTGAACTGGGGAGTATTTCTGAGAGAAGGACATATCAGTTGCTTTCAGGCAGCAGGGGATTACCTCATTTTCTGGTTGCCAATCCCGGGTTAAATTCCGGGTTTATGATACCCCAATATACAGCTGCTGCTATGGTAAGTCATAACAAACAGCTATGCACACCATGTTCGGTCGATAGTATTGAATCATCACAGGGTCAGGAAGATCACGTAAGTATGGGTGGCAATGCTGCCATAAAAGCATGGAAGGTCATGCTTAACCTTGAAAGAATACTGGCCATTGAATTATATAATGCTGCACAGGCAATGGATTTCCGGAGGCCGGCAATGACTTCTCCATATCTGGAAAGAATACTCGGTCAATACCGGAAGGTAGTTAAATTCATAAAAAATGATACGGTGATGTATGAAGATATTAACAGAACGGTGGAGTTTTTAAGGGGAGTGGATACGTAATCACTTACCTCCTCACAGGGGCCCTTGCCGGCCTGTTTTCTCTTATCTGGTTTAGAAGGACAGCTTTGAACTGGTTCTCGGTGATATAAATCTTCATTACTTTACCTGGGGGGAGAATTTGCTGGTATTTATTATGATAGTCAAGGAACAGCCTGTGTGATTCTTCCTGCAGGCGGATATAATTATCCGTGGATTCTTTAATTTCCTTATCCGACATATTATCAGAATTACGGGCAACAAATCTCATAATACTTCTGATTTCCTCATCCAGTTTGTCTTTTCTGCTGGTGTAATCGTTGTAAACCGGCCAGAATTTTTCAGCTTCTGCAGGCGTTAACTTAAGTTTGTCAGTGAAAAAAGCTATTTTCTGAGTCTGAAACCGTTCCATTCTGTTCTCCGGAAGCTGGCCGTATATGTTTTGGGCGAAAATAATTGCAGTAAAAAGCATAAAACAGGAAATGAGTGATTTTTTCATTTCCTTGTTGGGTGCGATAGTACATGATGTTTTCATAATTAAAACTTTTAAATTGATTTTTTCAGTCTATAAAACCGTTAATTCCATATGATGTTTGATTCAAGTCATAAACTCTTACAGAGGGTTAAAGCTCCTTTAACAAATTGCTGTATTCAATATTTTCTTTTAACAGGTAGTTGATAATCAGATCGGTGTATTCACCGTCTGTGCCGGTATAGTCATAGTTATCTGTTTCTGCCATAAATTCATAAAGCATAATTTCATCTACCTGGACAGTGGCATATTCAACCAGATGAGAAACCCTGTAATCAGTTGAAATATCGCTGTTTTCGCGTCGCAGTATAAAGTTTACAGCAGAAAAGATCACCAGTGCAAAAGCAAGGAAACCGGCTGCAAAGGCCAGCTGCGGCCTGATAATGCGAAGAGCTTTCCTTACAGGGGAAGAGGATGGCATTGCTTCTTCCCGCCTTATGTTTTTCATTACTTTCACAGGCAGGTTGTCCATGTATCCTTCAGGGATAATGAACGGACTGTGGTTGTTGTCTTCCGACAGAATAAATTTTTTATTTTCTTTCTCAGACATCGCTTGATGTTTAATGTTTTGACGTATATATTTACTCTTGGTTTAATCTGTATTCATATATTTTTCAATTTTCTTCACTGCGTGGTGATAGGATGCTTTAAGCGCGCCCACCGAGGTGTTGAGTATAGCTGACATGTCTTCGTATTTCATTTCATTGAAATACTTCATGTTGAAAATCAGCTTTTGTTTTTCCGGAAGGGAGAGTACGGCTTTCTGAAGTTTAAGCTGTACAGCATCACCATTAAAATATTCATCTTCAGTTAGTTTTTCAGCCATTTTATTTTCAATTCCGGTGAATGATACCAGGAGATGTTTTTTCTTTTTTCTCAGAAAAGAGAGGGTTTCATTGGTGGCGATTCGATAAAGCCAGGTGTACAGACCTGATTCTTCCCTGAACCCGGGGAGCGCCCGCCATACTTTCAGGAAAGTTTCCTGCAATACATCATCAGTGTCATAATGATCCAGAAGAATGCTTCTTATATGGCGGTATAATTTCTCTTTGTATTTGTCGACGATCAACCTGAAAACATACTCCCGGTCTTCTCCTTTCTGAAAAAGTTTAATTAATTCGCTGTCGTCTGTAATCTGCATTAATTCGTAGATTTAAAATTACAACAGTTCGTTAAAAAAAAATTAAACGCAAAGGCGCAAAGGCGCAATATGTTGATTATTAACAACATGAGTAATTTAAGCATGAATTGTTAAAATATTCATTATCAGTGCAAAATAAAAGTTTAACGAACTATTGAAATTAGACTCGGTTTTACTAAAAAGGATTAATGAGGAATTATTTTCCGGTTAAACAGGATTAACGGAAAATGCGGGGTAAAGTTAGGGTAGTTTTTTGAGAAGAGGTGAAGGTTAGGATAATTAATTATTTATTTATAATCAATTTAAATTTCAGTTATACAGGAAAATATCGTATACCAACTAACCCCGGGAAGTGGCAGGAGGATACATTTAATTCTGAAAATAAAAAAATCTGCCACAGAGAATAGTAAAATTTAAGGTAATAATTTTTATGCCACGGTGAATAGAAATTTATTTCCCTTTTACTTGTGTTTTATCACGGGCCTTATCGTCCCTAAAACACTTTATTGCAATTCTATCGTCAAAGACTTTCCTGATTCCACATAGAAATCCTTTCGTATAGTATATACCGATTCTTTGGCGTTGGCATTTCTGAAAACAAGCCTGTAATTTCCGGGTTGCATGAGGATGGTTTGCTGTCTTACGGCAGGACTGAGATTGTAAATGCGGGTTTGCTTTTCCGGTTCGAGCAGATAAAGGCTGCCATAACCATTGGAAGGGCCGGAGAAGGTGATTGTGCCGGGCACAGGAATTTCGACAATGGTAGTGTGACTTTGGAGGATTTCCACATCGTTAATGTATAAGCGGGGAATTACCGGTATTTCCAGGTCATATTTACCCGTGATATATTTCTCCGTTTCTCCTATTTTCTGGTTGTTAAGGGTCTGCATCTCTCCCTTCTTCCTTACCAGGAAACCCATATGTTCATAATCCTTTCCCCGGGTTGTTTTCACACTCAGGTAACCCTGAGGGGTATTGACGGCGATGATATTATGTTTTCCCATTATAAGCTTTACCGTATCGACATATACGGGTGGGATAGTGTGAATCTCAAGTCTGTATTCCGTTAAATGATCGATATACAGGGTGTCAGGATTTCCCCTGTGGTTAAGTGTATGGACAAGGTTATATCTGATCCTTCCCGACATGATATCATAAAACGTCATATTTACATTGGTTTCAAGAGGATTGCCGTTTTCATCAAGAAGATTAACCTGGGATGTTGTTTCGTTAAGCACCTGGGTGATCACTATTCCCAGGGCTTCCCTGAATTTGTATTCATCCTGAACATTGTAATAATATCCCACACAGTCGAATGTTTCTCTGAATCCCGGATCCAGTCCTATTCCTATTACAAAGGGTTTAAGGATGATACCTTTTTTCTGGAGTTCGAGTGAAACAGCACACGGGTCTCCGTCACAGGCCTCAATACCGTCTGTTATGAGTATGATTATATTTCGGCATCCAGGGCAGGGAGGGAAGTCGTTAATAGCCTGAGCCAGGGAGCCTGCAATGGGTGTGGTTCCCTTGGGAGTCATAAACCTGAGTTTCTGTCGTATACGGGATGCATTATTTGGAGAAAATGCGACCTCAAGCCGGGTGTCGGAACAATCCTGCGGAGGAACAGGACTCTGGTGGCCGTAAATCCGAAGTGCCATCTCCACATTATCTACTTTTTCAAGGCTGTCAACCAGGTCGATCAAAATACGGCGTGCTATCTGTATCTTCTCTTCATTTCCCCAGGTAGCCGACATGCTCTGGGAGGCATCAAAAACAAATAAAATTCTTGTGAGAGGTTTGGGGATAATGGGTCTGACTTCCTGTGAAAATACGGTTGTTGTGGAGAACACAAGAGTAAGCAGAAATAACCGGGTGCAATATACTATCCTCAACATTATTGGATACACCTTTAAGTAAAAACCTGTGAAAGATAATATATTAATAAATTAATTTTATAATTAACCGTATTGATTTATTAACTATTAGTTTAATTAATTCTTTGTCCTACTCATAAAAAAATCTGAACTTTATGCAACCCTTGTCTATTTTATGTGTCTTTGAAGGGTGAAATGATCAGGTAGTTGGAAACAATACAACAGGAAATACACAGGAAACTAATCGAACAGAGTATATCCGGTAACGAAAAAGCCCGGTTTGAATTATATTCCCTGTATTCCGGTGCAATGTATAATGTATGCCACAGAATGATCAATTCCCGGGAGGATGCGGAAGATATCCTTCAGGATTCGTTTGCGGAGGTTTTTCTTAAGCTTGGGTCATTCAGGTTTGAATCTGCCTTCGGAGTTTGGGTGAAACGTATTGTGGTCAATAAGTGTATTAATTTTCTCAGAAAAAAAAGAATCAGGTTCTTGTATAATAATGAGGTAATTCAGGCGATTGCTAATACTGAGGAATCAGATGGAGAGGTTGATTATTCAGGGATATGTTTTGAAGTTGAGAAGATCAGAGAGGCACTGGGACAACTACCGGAAGGTTACAGAGTGATAATGAATCTATATCTCTTTGAAGGTTATGATCATACTGAAATATCTGAAATACTGAAAATTTCAGAATCCACCTCTAAAACTCAATACCTTAGAGCTAAATTGAAGATCAGGGATATTTTGAAAGAAAATCAAAATGAATAAAATGGATAAACTTGAAAAATTTATTCTTGAAAACAGAGCGCAATTTGACAGTGTTCAGCCATCTTCCGGATTATGGGAGCGATTGAATCCTGCTAATTCAGTAAAAAGAAAGGGAAAGTCGGTAACTATGGTAATCCTTTATCGTGCAGCTGCCGTTATCCTGATATTTACCCTTTCCTATATGCTGCATGAATACATAGATTTCAGAAAAAGCAAGGAATATATTATATCATGGAGTGTTTACAATCAGTTTCCCGAGCTAAAGGAAGCAGAGATATATTATAATCAGAAGGTTTCTGCCAGGATGAAAGAAATCAAACCCTTTTTTGAGAGCAATACCATACTTGCTGTTAATGTAAATAGTGAACTGGCTGAACTTGATAGTATCTACAGTTCTTTACTGGCTGACCTTAATGACAATATCGCAAATGAATTGATCATTGAAGCGATGATAATGAACTACAGGATGAGACTGAATATTCTGGAAAGCTTGCTCTCAGAGTTAAAGGCTGAGGTTAAAAACAATAATAATGTTGGTAAGGATGGCATTAGTTTATAAAAGAAAATTCTGGTTTTTGTGTTTGTTTCTGCCTCTCTTTTTGTCGGGTAATTCCCAGACATTTACCGACAAGAAGAAGGAGGTAAGAAGTTATCATGCAGGGAAAATGACTTCCGTGGAAATAGATAATAAATATGGGAAGGTACATGTTATTCAATGGCAGAAGGATTCAGTAAGAATTGAAGCTGAATTGTCTGTCAGTTCAAACAATCTTTCCCGACTCGAAAAAACAAAAAACAATATCAGGTTTGATTTTACTGCCACGAATTATTATATCACTGCCAGAACAAATTTCACCAGTACAGGGAATCAGTTTCTTCAGGAAATCAGGGGTTTGTCGGGTTATATTATTCCGGTTGCAGGTTCTGTTGAAATTAATTATACCGTTTATTGTCCTGTACAGCTTAATCTGAGTATTATTAACAAGTTTGGGAATATATACATAGATGATCTTGAGGGAGAACTGAAAATAAGTTTGTCGAACGGAGATCTTAAAATTAACAGTCATGAAGGGTATTCACAGATCGGCATTAATTTTGGAACAGGCATAATCAACAGTCTTACAGATTCGAAATTAACTATTTCATATTCCGATGTGAGAATCAGAAAGGCTGGTAAGCTTAATCTTGATACAAAATCTTCCACATTGAATATTGATAATTGTGATATATTACGATCTGCATCGCGCAGAGATAAATATTTTATAACTTCTGTACAGAGTTTGAATGCCAGTGGTTTTTTTACCCAGTACTGGGTGGAATCTATGTATAATGAAGCAGATATGCAATTGAAATTCGGCAATCTCAATATAGAAAAAATCAAGCATAATTTCAATACTCTTAATATCACCTCTGAGTATGCTGATATTAACATTGCTATAGAAAAAAGTGCCGGATATAAAGCTGACATTTTTCATCACCCGGATGTTAACCTTATCATTCCTGTTTACACGTTTGATAAGGGATCAGGTGTATCTACCGAAAATCCTGCCTTACGACATGTAAGTTATTTAACAGGGAATCAGGGTGCTGATAAAAAAATAAGGATATATGCTATTCAGAAATGTTATGTTACTGTTAATGAAAAATAAATAGTTGGTGGGGTACCGGAGGTTATTGTATATTGGTTTTTCATTCATGTACATATCTTAAATTAAGAGTTCGTTAAATAACAAGGAACGCAAAGGCCAAAGGCGCAAAGTTTTTATTATTAGCAATTTGATAAATACACGAATGATTTATTAAAGTACACATTATCAGCGCAATAATAAATTTGGTAAGATATTAAAATAAGAAATATATAATTAAATTAAAGTTCAAATGAAGAGATTGGTTTTGATGTTCATATTGCTTTTTCCAGTCGTTTTAAATGCACAGGTTTATATCAGGGAAGCAGGGTTTCGCGGGGGGATATCTGCCGGACTTACGTTCAGGCAACACCTTCATGATCATATGTCGTATGAGGCACTCCTCAGCTTTCGTCAGGCCGGGATGCAGTTCACTGTTTTACGCCAGGTACATGAGACAACACTGGCTGAATATGCGAATAATTTTTTCCTGGTATATGGTTACGGGGGACATGTGGGGTATTACTTTACAGATCGTTACCGGACTGCCTATTGGAATGAGATATATTATCCATACCGGCGGTTCTCTCCGCTGATTGGAGTGGATGGTTATGCCGCCCTGGAATACAGGTTTGAAACAATTCCCATTAGTCTGGCTATTGACTACAAGCCGTTTTTTGAGGTATCCATGTACCAGTTTTTCAGATTACAGATATGGGATTTTGCATTTGCGTTCAAGTATAGATTTTGAGGCGGGGTTTCTGTTAACCACTAAATGGACACAATAGATAATAAGCAGATTATTAATAAGATAAACAAGCGCAAAACTTTAATTGGTAATAAAAACTCATAACATAAAACAAAAAAAATAAATACAAATGAAAAATTTAATTTTATTTATCGGTAGTCTGTTTATAGTGTTTTGTCTATACGGACAAAAACCGGAAGGTGAAAGCAGGGAAAGCGAGATACGTACATTGTTTGGTGCACGGAAGGGTTCATATGGAGGTTATGGTGGTTTAGGAGCAGCATATTCTTTGATTGACGATAAAGCAGGATTTGTGACTTCAGGCAGAGGAGCGCTGATAATAGATCACAGTCTGGCTATAGGGTTTGCCGGTGTGGGTTTTATCAATGATTTTCATTACAATTCTGCTTTGGAGAGTGATGTAAATCTTACCGGAGGATATGGAGGGATATTAATTGAACCGATTATCTTTGGAAAGATGCCGGCACATCTGTCTGTCCCATTGATAGCAGGAGTGGGAGGAATTGCATATACCAGGAATAATATAAGGCAGTCAGGATATGAGCGCTGGGATAGTTATGTTGAAGATTCTGATGTGTATCTGGTTGCTGAACCGGGTTTGGAGCTTGAGTTTAATGTACTCAGATTCTTCAGGGTTTCGCTTGTGGCTTCCTACCGTTTCACCAGTGTAATAAGGTTAATGGATACACCGGGGAATGCTTTGGAGGGGTTTTCCACGGGATTTAATCTGAAGTTCGGGAAGTTTTAGGGAAATAGATTACACAGAGGTACACAGAGAGACACAGAGGGATACGGAGAGGGATGCCGAGGGATGCGGAGAAACACGGAGTAACTGAGTAACTGAGTAATTGAGTAATTGAGTAACTGAGTAATTGAGTAATTGAGTAACTGAGTAATTGAGGAATTGAGGAAATCAGGGGATCACGGGATCATTGGATAAACTGAAATAGAAGAATCCCGGAGGGATTAAAATATAAGTGTGCCGGGCATGTAATAAATCTAAAGGGTACGGGATAATACCCAAGTCCCTAAGAGAGCCGTAATGACCGGAATCTCATAGTTGAAGGCAAGAGTGTCCCGGGTGACCGGGGATCTGAAGGAAGCTGAAGACAAAAATCTGCTGTAACGAACAGGAACCGGATAAAAGGCCTGTCTTTCTGGGTAACTGACCTTTGGATCAGGACGCCCAATAGTCATTCGGAAGAAGGAGGGGTAAATCCGGTGCAGCAGGTGGAAAGATGTATTACTTACCCTGGGAGGCCTTTACGAGTTTCGGGTAACCGGATAGGATGCCGGGTAACCGGTGGACGACAGACGTAAAGGAGTCAGCAGCGGGCATAGTACCGTTAGATAATCGACGGGAAGGCCTAAATTTATTAACAAAGGTAAGCATCAAAAATGCGTAAAAGCGGGAAGAGACAGAAAAACGAAGCGGCACGTCAGCTGGAATTATTCAGTTGGCGGGGTGGAGAACTGACACCTGCACCTGGCGGCGGAACCGTGACGGGGAAGGTGAACAGAGTTGAACTGCTTTCGGTATTGGAGAGACAGCGAGCCTTAACCGAAAATGTACTAGAAAGGGTAGTAGATTATGGGAACTTAATGAGATCATTCAGACAGGTATCAGAGAACGGCGGCAGTGGTGGGATAGACAGGATGGATACGAAGGGACTTCAACAATGGTTGGGAAGTCACATCAACGAATTGCGGGAACAGCTACTCACGGGGCAATATGAGGTGAGTGCAGTCCGCAAGGTTGAAATTCCGAAGCCCAATGGCGGCATCCGGATATTGGGCATTCCAACGGTGAAAGACCGACTAGTCCAACAAGCTATACACCAGGAATTGATTCGATGGTACGAGCCAGTGTTCAGTGACAACAGCTATGGGTTCAGACCGGGAAGGAGTGCGCATCAGGCAATTGAGCAATCCTCGGAATATGTCCGGGGAGGCAAGGAATGGGTTGTGGACATAGACCTGGAGAATTTTTTCGACAGGATCAATCACGACCGGCTGATGCAGAGGCTTAGTAAAGGCATAGGAGACAAGAGACTTCTAAGGTTGATCAGGTCGTTTCTGGAAGTGGGGATGATGGAAGGGGGTCTGACAGAACAGCGGATTGCTGGCACTCCACAGGGATGTCCTTTATCGCCTTTGTTATCGAACATCGTGTTAGACGAACTGGATAAGGAGTTGGAGCGGAGAGGACACAACTTCTGTCGGTATGCGGACGACTGTAACATTTATGTCTGTAGCCGTAAGGCGGGAGAGCGGGTATTAGCTTCAATTACGGAGTATTTAGAAAAGAAGATGAAATTGAAGGTGAACCGCGAGAAAAGTGGGGTCAGACATTGCTCGGAGACTACGTTTCTGGGGTATACGATTCTAAAGGATGGGGGTATAAGGGTCGCAGACAAATCCCTACATCGGCTGAAAGACAGGATTCGTGAGATTGCCCGCAGAAACCGCGGAGTTAGCTTCGAACAGGTCATCCGTGAATTAAACCTTGTCATAAGGGGCTGGACGAATTATTTCAGGTTAGCAAATAAGTGGCTTTCCGACTTCAGTAGCCTCGATGAATGGATACGCAGGAAATTAAGATGCTACCGGCTGAAACAATGTGGACGGCGGTATTCTATTTTTAAATTCCTGAGGGGGTTTGATGTTCCTGTCTCCACCAGTTGGAACGTTGTTATGTATTCCCAAGGGTGGTGGAACATGTCTAAGAAAATGGCTGTGGGTCATGCTATGAATAAGTTATGGTTCTCCCAGTTAGGGTTACTATCTTTATTTTTAATCATGAAGGTGTAAAAGTTAATAGAAACCGCCATGGTACGTGGGGTGTATGCCTGGTGGTGTGGGGGGACAGCGGCGTAAGCCGCTTCCTACCCGATTAGCCAGGGGTGATAACCCCTGGAAAAATGACGGTATGAAAATCCGCCGAACAGCTCCTGGCTTTTAATATCGATTGGCTTAATGAGGCGGAACAAAGAATGATAATTTTATGAACAGTAAACAGAAACACAGAGGTATACATATTTTTGCAGATAATTTTGAACTACATGAATTATCTGAAAGCCTGTAGCCCTTTCTCCAGGAAATCCACAAAATTCTGAACATTAAGGTCTTTACCTTTTGGAGGAACCAGGATAGTGCCGTTATGATCGAGCAACACATAAAGAGGGGTGGCAATGGTGCTGAATTTATCTATTTCCAGATATTTATTAATTTCACCAATGGTCCTCAGTTCCTTTCCATCTGCGCGGGTAACTATGTCTTCTTCAGCAACCTTTGTTTTATCGTCGGTATAAAGTGAAATAACAACATAATCTTCTTTAAGCAGTTTTAATACTGCAGGATCCGACCATACAAGATTCTCCATCTGTTTGCAGTTACTGCAGCTATGTCCTGTAAAATCAAGGAAGACAGGTTTGTTTTTTTCTTTTGCACATTTAAAACCGTCTTCCCATGTAAAATAACCTTTCAATCCATGGGGGAGATGGAAGCGTTCATCGTATTTACCGGGTCCGCAATAGGTGGCGGACTGATCAATTGTGCTTACTGTTATTCCCGGGGAAGAGAAACTAAAACTTGCGGCGCTTTTCGGAGGTATGAGGGAAGCGATGGAACGCAGGTCGGCACCCAGAATACCGGTAAAAAGGTAAATGGCAAAAGTAAATGATGCCAATGCCAGCATAAACCGTGGTACACTGACAAATGGAATTTCGCTGTCGTGTGCAAACTTCATCTTTCCGAGGAAGTAGAATCCCAGCATTACTGCCAGAACAAACCATATAGCCAGGTAGATTTCGCGGCTCAGCAGGTTGAGGTGGTATGACTGGTCAATGGCACTGAGGAATTTAAAACCGAAAGCGAGGACGATAAATCCGAGAACTACTTTAATTGAGTTCAGCCATCCTCCTGATTTCGGAAGGTTTTTCATTGCCGAGGGGAAGATTGCCAGCAGGGTAAAGGGTATTGCAAATGCAAGGGAAAAGAAAAACATACCTAGGACAGGCTTTAATGCCAGTCCGCCTGCGCTTTCAATAAGTAATGAGCCTACAATAGGTCCGGTGCAGGAGAAGGAAACAAGAACAGTGGTGATCCCCATAAAGAATGCACCCCATATTCCCCCTCTGTCTGCCTGTTTATCGGCTTTGTTGATAAGACCTGCCGGAATGATCAGTTCAAACATTCCCAGGAAGGATGCGGCAAAGATCATGAACAGGAGGAAGAAAATAAGGTTGGGTATCCAGTGTGTGCTGATAACTGTGCCGGTGTCAGCTCCCATCCCTGTAAGGCCCACAATAACCCCAAGTCCTGTATAGATTAAAATTATGGAAAGTCCGAAGATAAGTCCTTTGATTACGGCCATACCCCTGTTGGAGCTTCCCTGCATAAAGAAGGAGACCGTCATCGGGATCATAGGGAAAACGCAGGGAGTAAGGATGGCGGCGAGGCCGGCAAGGAAGGCGATGAGGAGGAACAGAAACAGAGAGTCCTTTTGTTTCTCAGGTCTTGTTAAATATTCATCCGGAGTAACGGGGGTAATTCCGGTTTCTGTTTCTGCAATAGTAATATCCTCTGCCGGTAGTTCCGTTGGAGTGGAAGAGGCATCATCCTCTTCAGAAATTATGGTTTGCGTGCTGCCCTCTTTATCAATGGATTTTTCAGCCACTGTTTTAGTGCCGGTCAGAGCACTATTCCCGGGGAGTTTAAATGAAAATTCCTGCTGGTAGGGGGGGAGACAGGTTTCGTCGTCACAGCACTGATATTCTACATATCCCTTAATTTCAACCTCTTTTGAAGAAGCAACCTTTATCTTCTGCATTAACTCAACAGTCTGGTTGTACATTCCCACGTTGAACTGAAAACCAGGATCATATTTAATTAACGGTTTTGTGAGTTCAACCAGTTTACCTTCAAGCTGGAAATCATTGTTAAGTTCAAAATTAACAGAGGTGGGGATGGGGCCTTCCTGTTCCAGCTTGATGGCATACACATGCCATGGTTTTTCAATAGTACCGGTAAAATATAGCTCATGCATGCTATTTCCCCTGTCTTCCGACCGGAAATTCCAGCTAACCGGATTCTGGAAGAAGAACTGGGAATAGGCGGAAAGGGTGATTAAGAAGAGGGCAGAGAGAAGGAGTATTTTTTTCATTAATTGTTGATAAATAATTATTAACTGGTTTGATGATAGAGTTGGAGGAAAAAGAATTGAGTATTTGAGTATTTGATTAATCGGGTAATAAACTTGCTGGTCATGTGCTCATTTACTCAAAGTGTACGGCAGTGTGTCTCTACTCAATTACTCAAATACTCAATTACTCATTTCCATTCCCTTTCAAAAATAAATAAAACAAAGGAATAAAATATTAATTGGACAACAAAGATAGCAAATATAAATATATACATACATTAATATCTGGGGTTTAACTATAAAATAGCATTCTTCCAGCCACATTAGAGGTTGGTACAAATTTTCAAATTTTATACGTTTATTAACTATGATTTCCCAGGTAAGGGTCTGTTTAAATAATAGTGTTGCGAGGAGGGAAAAGGCATAAAAATAAATTTCGAAATATTACGTTTACTATTTCTTTAATGTATTAAAAAAGGCTTAATAATGGTGTAATTAATAAATAAAATGGTATATTTGAACCATAAATCAATTCGTAATTATGGTTTTTGAGTATGATCTGAATAAGAGTTCAATTAATAAACAAAAACATGGAATTGATTTTGAGGAAGCTCAATCTCTCTGGTTTGATCATAACAGAGTAGAGATAAAGGCACGAACAGTCGGCGAGTTGCGTCAACTTTAATTGCCCGGTATAAAGATGAAATATGGTCGGCAGTTTTTACTTTAAGGAACAATGCAATAAGAATTATATTAGTCAGAAAATCAAGAATAAATGAAAAAGAAATCTATTACAACACAGGAGTTTGATGCAATATTTGATCGGGGAGAGGATATATCCGGATCTTTGGATATAAAAACAGCCAAACGCCCTGGATTGGAAACCAGGAGGGTCAGTGTTGATTTTCCCGAATGGATGATCAACAGTCTGGATCAGGAAGCGGCAAAGATCGGAGTTACCAGGCAGTCTGTTATAAAATTCTGGATATCGGAAAAGCTGAGGTCTGCATGAATAGTGTTTTTAGGGAAATCCGAAGAGATATAATCAATGCATTAATGCGGTGGAAGCCTGGGGAAAACAGAGAATCGTGTCAGCGGTAAAAGTCTTTCGGTTAATTATGCGAAATATGTTCCTGCAACCAGAATAAGATTTTCAATGAATAACCTGAAACAAGAGAATAGCTTGATTAATATACCGGTTTTTATGGACGATTGGACAGGGAAGATCATTGAGATCATTATCTGACCAACTTTAAATAACCAACCACCTCCTCTATCGCCGTCCTCACCTTCTTATAATCAATCTCCTGCCATGCTCTCAGCAAAGGGATGAAACCGGGATTATTCGTATTTCTGATCTTTTCCAGAAGCAGAAGGATCATTCCCCTGTTCCTGTCTTTCAGTTCTTCAACGAAACTATAATCGTTTCCCACTATAAGCTCTGTCATTTTCTGCAATAATTCCTCAGCATAGGTTTCCCTTTCAATCTCCCATCCTTGTTCTGAATAAACGATGAGAGGCAGCCTGTCGCTATATTCAATTCTGAGGTAGTCGTACTTTATAGTCCAGTCAATTCTGTTTGTTATTTCCGGCAAACTTAAATGCCGGTAAAATCCGTAAGATGGGTTTTTGTCCAGGCCATGTTCAAGTACCTTTTTGTCTTTAGAGCCTTTAAGGACTTTTGCCAGTAAGCTTCTGCCACCCTGCGCAATCAGTTCATCGGCTGCACGGAGAATGGCTTTGATTTCAGCGGTAGACAGACAGGTGACATCCCCGGTGTCCGGGTGAAAACGCACCCGAGGTTTATTTCTGCTCATGGTATTAAGATATTATCTATAACTTATTTATCATTATACTTCATATTGATATGCCGGAATTACACTGATCTTATAATCACCGGTAACCATTTTGTCTGTCTGATCCAGCGTAATGATCAGACCTTCTTTGAGACCGAAGAACCGGAGGGCGGAAATGAGTCCGTTTATCTCCCTCTCCTGGTTGTCGCCATTTATTTCGTAACTTACCTGGATGGCAAAATATTCTTCATTGAGTTTGTAAATGAAATCACATTCCGAGTGCCCATCTGAAAAGTACCAGATATTTTTTGTTTTTCTCCTGATACTCCAGTAAACGATATTTTCAAGTTTCCGGCCCATATCGCCTGATGCGGAAATGGATGCCACATTTACCAACCCATTGTCAACCACATATACTTTTTTCTCTGACAGCATTTGTCCTTTCACCGACCAGGAAAACCGGGGAATCAGATTTAGCATATAACACGATTCGAAGTATGATAAATATTCCAGTACGGTTGATGGAGATTTTACACCTATAACACTTGTCAGCTTGCTGGGACTGACAACTTTGGCTGTATTTGACATCATATATATACAGAGTTTTTTTAGTCCTGCAACATCCCGTATCGCATACCGGCTTGCAATATCCCGGTGAATAATATCCTCAATGAGAAAACTGAGTAATTCATTATTACCTGTTTTAAGGAATTCGGGAAAACCACCTCTTTCCAGAAATGATATTAAGCTTTCCTTATTGTGCTTTAAGGAATGAAATGAGCAAAATTCATTGTAGCTGAAGGGGAAAAGCTCCATGGAAATATGTCTTCCCGTTAAATTTGTACCCAGTTCGATGCTTAACATTCTCGCATTGGAACCGGTAATCATGATCCTTACCCCCTGTTCCAGTTTTTGCCTGATATATAATTCCCAACCCTTGATGAGCTGGACTTCATCAAAAAAGAGTATTTTTTTCATGCTCGCCCTGATAATATCATCGAGTAACGAAAAATCTCCTGTTGAAAATCCGTAAAGCCTGATATCAGCAAAATTGAAATAAAACACATCATCAATTTCATTCCTTATAAATTGATGCAGCAAAACACTTTTTCCGCACCGCCTTATTCCTGAAATAACCAGCGCATGAGAGGTGATGTCAGGTAAAGATGGTAATAATTCTCTGGTTGTGCCTAATTCAAAGGAGTATAGAATGTTCCTTTGATCTTCTGCAATCGCATTTAATTCGGAATATTTCATTATTAATAAAATAAATAAAGCATTACAAATATAATAAAAATTATGATATAAACAAAATAATATTGTTTAGATTTTTTTTGTCTGAAGATTGATTGGTAACGCGTTGTAAAACTGAACAATAGAACTTTTGTATATAAATGTGTTTAATTCTCAGAGATTCCTCGCCGGTAAGTGATAGAGATTTACTATTTTCATCTTTTGGATTTAAACAATCAGATCGTCATGTATGTCCCCACTTTTTAATTCAAATAATCCAACAATGAACACAAACCAATTAGAACCTAAAAGTATCGCACTGATCATTTTAGCAACAACCTTTTCCTGTTCCGGTTTACAAAAAGAGACAAACAAGGATGAGTTTCCAAACATCGTGTTGCTGATGGGTGACGATCACGGATGGGACGAAGTTGGCTACAACGGACATCCTTTTGTAAAAACACCGGTACTTGATGAGATGGCAGCCAGCGGTTTGCGTTTCGACAGGTTTTACTCCGCACATCCAAATTGTTCCCCGACACGGGGTAGTTTGCTTACAGGAAGGCATCCAAACCGTTATGGCACATTTGCTCCGAACTGGTC
>ENA-ORXD01000463-ORXD01000463.1-sediment-metagenome-genome-assembly--contig:-NODE-463-length-52385-cov-10.421771_pt1 | contig 52385 bp, 38 predicted proteins | sample MGYA00237862_ERZ511471 | MGnify/ENA metagenome assembly ERZ511471
CAGCATCTCTGTGATGACCCCGCCCGGACCGATACAATTGACCGTGATATTGAATCTGGCAAGTTCATTGGCCAGGCTTCTTGAAAGAGCAACAACCGCAGCCTTGGTGCCGGGATATACGCCCTGCATTGCCGTGTATTTGACTGCGGCTGTGGATACGATATTGATGATCTTGCCACCCCCGTTTTGAATCATGTGAGGCACAACAAGCCTTGTTAAGTTATATCCGCCCTTGACATTCGTATCCCAGATCATATCCCATTCGTTACCTGTTAACGGTTCGTTTAAATCAGGAATCAATTTGGAAATCTTCATTTTTTCCACACCGGGAAGAGGGATCGTCATTTTTAGAGATCCCATCCCGGCATTATTGACCAGAATATCAATCTTCCCAAATTTTACAAGAGCAGTGTCCACGAGTTTTTTTAAATGATCCAGGTTGTTTACATCAGTGGGCTGAATAATACATTCACGTCCCTGTCTTGAAACCTCAGCTGCCGTTTCCTGTAATTCCGTTTCAGTTCTACTGGCAGCGACAATATCAGCACCTGCTTCCGCAAAAATGGACGCTATTGCTCTTCCTATCCCGCGACCGGCACCCGTGACCAGGGCCACCTTGTTTTTAAGACTAAATTCTTTCAGCATATTTTTTCCAAAGAATGTGGGTGTTATACATCTTCACAAAATAGCATAACTACACGTGTTATATTGAAAACTGTTGTTTCTACAGTAATTTTTGACTCACAAGCACAAAAGATCTTATTGCTTCAAGGCGTAGACTTTTTTTACTTCTTCGCGGTCGATCGCACCGTTTGCCGCCTTCGGCAGGCTTTCAACAAAAACAACATGCTTTGGTTTTTTATAACGGGCTATTTTCGAAGCCACAAATTCGATTAATTCGGCCTCTCCAACTGTGTGCCCTTTTTTGAGCACGCATACTGCCTTGACTGCTTCGCCCCACTCGGTATCTGGAACACCGATGACGCTCACTTCCTGGATTGCCCCATGGCTGAGAATGGTCTGTTCAACCTCCACTGGATATACATTTTCACCACCGGGCTTAATGAGTTCTTTTTCGGGTTTTCGTCCTGCATACCAGAGGTAGCCATGTTCATCGATTTGCCCCACATCACCTGTGTGGTGCCAGCCCTTTCGAAACGTGTAAGCAGTATCCGCTTCCAGGTTCCAATATCCCATAAAGACAGCAGGAGATTTTACGCATATTTCTCCTTGAGTGCCAATGGGAACTTTTCTGTCTAAGTCATCGAGAATCTTTACTCTCGTCATGATCGCTGGCAGTCCTATACTCCCCGGTTTTTTGCTGACATCACACCCGGACACCGGCATCGCTTCAGTCTGACCATAGATACTATAAAATACAGCCTGGGGGTGCTTTTTCAAGAATCGTTCAATCGTCGCTGGGGCATCCACCCCTCCGACGCCCCTTAAACTTGGTGTTTCGATGGACTCTTTGTCCTGCGCATCCAGAATGGCTGCAAGCATAGGCGGAAACGTTCCGAAAAATGTCCCCTGTTCTTTCTCAGTCTGATTGAGAACAAGGAGCGGATCGAAACGATCCAGTATCACGTTTTTTCCTCCGTGATGCATAACGGCGAGTGCCATAGAAAAGCCTCCGATGTGGAAGAGCGGCAACGTAACGATATTGCAGTCACTACCGGTAAGCTGCAACATATGCCCCGTCTGAAAGCCGACGGCAAGCATATTCGCCTGGCTGAGGACACATCCTCTCGGTTTGCCGCCCACAGCTGCCGTATGGATGATCATATAGGCCTGCTCGGCGGAAATTTCTTCCATTGGTTCGCTTATTTCATTTACAAAAAGAGTCTCAAAGGGGATAGCATCACCAACCTGTGAATCTGCGTTGAAGATATAATGCTTCTTCACGGACCCCACAGAGGACAAGGCCTTTTGAGCAAGTTCGCGGAATTCTTCACTGCTGAAGATATATTTGGGTGTCGTATCGTTGAGGATATACTCAATTTCCGCTTCTCCCAACCTGTAGTTAATCGGCACTATAACAGCTCCGATCCGTGCGGCAGCACCGCAAATAACCATAAAGTCGTCACAGTTGCCCGACAAGATGGCAATGCGATCCCCTGCCTCAAATCCCTCCCTGATCAGACCGGCCGCACACCGATCACATAACTGCTTATATTCACCGAAAGATATGCGTCTGTCACCGCACACGAGCGCGCATAGTTCCGGCAACAGGCCCGCATTACGAGCGATCATGTCGTAAATAGTAAAATTGCATCGTTTCACGGGGCACCTCTCGAACATCTTTATGCTTTTCGTTAAAATGTATGGTCAATCTCTAGTCGCTAAGACCCCTTATACCTTTAATGAATTCCTTAATTTTCTCCCTTGTTCTCGGTAAAATCAACGCCAAAGTCCACGTGCTTTTCAGAACATTCCGTTCATTGTAGAAACTGAGAGCATACTTCAAATAATATTTCCCCCTTTTTTCATACCGATCATATGGGCTTAATCTTGCGTGGATTGTTTCTCCCACTTTGAAGTTCTCGTAGATAATGATTTCCTGCCCTGGATTACGGGCACCCGGGGTGCGTATCCAGTTACCTTTTCCTTTTATCCCGATACACCAAAAAGCAAGAGCGGTCACGAATATGGGGTGGGGAACAAGTTCTCCATAAGAGGATTGTTTGGAGAATTCCTCATCCACCATATACGGATTCTTGTCCAGACAGCTCTCCGCATAAGACTTCAAGTCCTCTGCTTTAATGGTAAATGTATTTTCACCGACCATTTCATTCTGATTCGAAAAATCAACTTCGTCCCACACCTCATAATTATCCGCATCGGTAAAAAAATTCGTGCCGAACTGTTGTTGCTTCTCAGTTCTAAAATATTTGGCGAGATCTTTATGGTAAGCCGGCAGATCATTTTTAGTCATAATGATTGTCCATCCCTTGGTCCTAATCGCGGTTCGGCAATACATGCATCACTCTCTTGGCCGCCTATTTTATCCCCATTTCATTACAGCCATCGCTTCCGCCTTTTATAATGTTTGATATCACGATAACTTTTCCTTTTGCCGATCGTTGACATGCCAAGATAAAACTCTTTGATATCTTCATTCTCCCGTAACTGTTCAGCTGTTCCGTCAAGCACAACACGACCATTTTCAATCACGTATCCATAGCTTGCTACCGATAACGCCACTCTTGCATTCTGCTCCACAAGGAGGACCGATGTCTTCTGTTCTGTATTGATCCTCTCTATTATCTCAAAAATCGTATTGACCAGAATCGGCGCAAGCCCTAAAGATGGCTCATCCAGTAGTATCAGCTTGGGATGTGCCATTATTGCGCGTCCGATTCCGAGCATTTGACGTTCTCCTCCCGAAATATATCCACTGGTCGCCTTGCGTAGCATCTTGAGCTTTGGAAAATAGCTGTACACCATTTCTAAGTCCTGCTTCATCGTGCTACGGGATCGAATGACAGCCGCACCGGCCATCAGATTCTCTTCGACAGTCAGGTGTTCTAGGGTAAGGCCGCCTTCCATCACCTGAATGATTCCCGTGCGGGCGATTACTTCTGGATTCATTTTATGAATCGGCTTTCCATCAAATTCGATGGTGCCATCCGTTACTTCACCTTCCTCCGTTCTCAGCAAACCGGATATCGCTTTCAACGTGGTTGTTTTGCCTGCACCGTTCCCCCCCAACATCGCTATGATGGAGCCGTCAGGAACCTCCAGGCTGATCCCTTTTAATACCAGTATGACCCTTGAGTATCTGACTTCAATATTATTCAGTTTTAGCATGGCTATTCTCTTTTCATGTAACGCCCGCACGGCCCATGATTTCGAGATATTCGGTGAGGGAGATCCTTTTCGCACCCCCTCACCGTAACTGCGACAGCACCATTGTTAATCCTTAAGCCCTCTGATACCTTCCAAGAACTTCCGGATATCCTCTCTGGTCCTCGGCAGAATAAGAGTTGAAATGGTCGTTGCCTTCAGGACATTATCCTGGTTATACAAACCTATTTTATACGTTAAATAGTATTTCCCCCTCTTTTCATAACGGTCATGCGGTCGCATCTTAATGTGAATAGTTTCTCCAACCTTGAAATTCTCGTAATATTCGTGATGCTGGCCGGGGTTCCGCGCGCCGGGGGTGCGTATCCAACTCCCTCTCCCTTTGACGCCTACGCACCAGAACGCAATCGTTGTCGTAAACAGGGGATGGGGTACTAGCTCTCCATAGGGAGACTTTTTGGCAAATTCTTCATCCGTCATGTAAGGATTATCGTCCAAGCAGCTTTCTGCGTAAAATTTCAGATCCTCTGCTTTTATGGTAAAGGTATTCTCACCATCGGCTTCCTCCAGGTTCGAAAAATCAATTTCATCCCAGACTTCGTAATTCTCAGCGTCAGTAAAGAAATTCGTACTGAACTGTTGCTGTTTCTCAGTTGTAAAATATTTAGCTAACTCGTGGTGATATGCTGGCAAATTATTTTGACTCATTTTATTCCTCCTTAAAAATCATGGCGACGGTTTCGATCATTGTATGACGAAATCAGCTCAGTCTGGAAATACGACTTCTATTTCACTAAAACCTACAAGTTCCTTGGCTTGATTTTCTGCCTTCACTTCGATCACAACGAAATTTTCTCCCTTTGTAATGTAGTGCTTTTCTGTGATCACACCCGTGCATGTTATCGTCCATTCCTGCTCAACAGGTTTTGTAAATTTGGATGTGATCTTCGCGATCCGCAACATGGCAGGCACAGCCCAATTGGTAACCACGGATGTCATGAACGACATCGTCATCATACCATGGCCGACTGTTTTGGGTATCTTAAAGGGCATAGCTGTCTTTACCCACTCTGGGTCATTGTGGACGGGGTTGTAATCAAAAGAACCAACCGCATATTTCCAGAAGGTTTCCTGACCCACCTTATGCACTACAGGCTCCAGTGCCGTACCGGTTTGTACTGATTCAAAACTAGTCTTTTTCATTCTTTTCTTCCTCCATACCGGTTTTTTTTATACATATTCCCTTCTCGCAGTAATCGCTCCATTTGACGATCACCCACCGACTGTTAGGGCGGAGCGCTCTGCGCTCCGTCCTAACAAACCTCAATTGATCCGTCCCTCTAACGGTTTCGTTTTACTTGGTTTTCGGAATGGCCCATTGCATAAGCGCAATTTTCGCATCCCCAAAACAGCCGCTCATCGGGCGGTTGTTATATGCTGTGCGTCACCCTTGTCTATTTACCCTCCTGGGCTTTTAGTTTTAGATTATGGGGCGCTTCAAAGTAATCAGTTAAATTTGCTATACTTCCATCTTCATTGAATTTGCATATTTTTACTTTGTTTGTTCCACGTTGATCGCCAGGAGAGTACGAAATACCAGGGAAAATCCCCATAGCCGTAAAATTCTTAATCTTCATGTACCCATCGTATATCGCCTGTCCATCAAGCTTTTCATATCCGACAGCATCAAGAGCATTTTTCACGGCTTCAACCCAGACCATACATGCTCCAATAGCCGCGATATACGTTACGGTTGGGATGGGCCCGCGGTTTTTGTGTAATTCATACGCAAGTTCCACCCCCGGTATACTCTTTTCCCACCAGGATGCCGACGGCTGAAGTCCCATATAGCCAGCATACGCTTCAAGAGGAACGGTTGCCTTGATTAAATCGGAGTTGAAAACAAAGTTAGCCTGCGGAATTTTGATACCCAGTTTGAAACGGTCTTTTAAAATCACCTTGCACTGGTCGGGCATCAGCGTATCGAACACGAAATCAGGTTTCGCATCGCGCATACGGATTAAAAGATCACTTGTGTCAGTGGGCAGAACGGGCACATATTCAACGGAGACGATATCAATGCCGATTTTTTCGACATACCATTTAGCTGCCTCGGGTGACCTTCCTGACGCATAATCCCCCAACAGTAATGCCAACCTGGGTTTACGCTTTTCCTTCCAATTTTTCTTAATCCAATCCGCATATGCACAAAGCATGTCGTCATAGGGCGGAATCTCGGCAAAAACCCATCCGGAAGGATAAACGGCCGGTCCATGTCCGGTGAGCATCAACACGGGAATTTTGTCCTTTATAAATTGACCTTTCAGCGCTTCAATACCGCCGGAAATAGCATCAAAAGACATCGTTACGTGCTTTCTGTCCTTGTTTCTCGTGTATGCGGTCCTGATCAAGGGGAGCTGATACTTGGTATCGATTACGTCTATGGTAAGCGGATGGCCATTTATGCCCCCTTTCGCGTCAAGCCATTTGATATAATCCTCGGCAGCCCATCCCTGCGGCCCAACCTGGGCGTGAGCAGGCCCTGTGAGATCTGTCACCATTACGAAATGTATTGGCCCTTTTTCGGCGGCAATCGCATTGCCGAAACAGAGGGCAATTCCCATAAACAGAAATGTAACGAAACATATAGCTCTCTTTGCTTTCATGATTACACCTCTCTTTTTTCTTTATGGTCAATTTAGTATGAGAAAGGCCACAAACGATATGATTCTTTGAATATCTCCCATCTGTGGCTTATCCCCCTCGGTTCATATACTAAAAATAATATAATGGTGATGCCGAAGGTCATCTCAACAAGTGAAGCTGAAATCTGAGCGCCGATCTGAGGAATAAGAGACGAAATGAACGGACCAGCAATGACACACACCTCTCTCAGCAGGCCGATAAATATTGCCCCGAAAAATGGACCCAGCGTGCTTCCTACACCGCCAATAATCAACATACCGAGATACCAGATTGACTGCATGAGCGTGAAATCGTCCGGGGAGATGACGCGTACATATGCGGCCCATATGGAACCGGCAATACCGGCATAAAAACACCCGATAAAAAATGCTAGGAGCTTGTACTTATACAGGCTTATACCCATGGCTTCTGATGCAATATCGTTGTCACGAATGGCAACAAACGCGCGGCCGAAATGACTTCGCATAAGACTCTTCGCGAAAAACGTCATGATGATCAACATGATCATTATGAAATAGTAAAAGTGAATCTCTTCCTGGAATACGAAACTGCCCAATTTCAGTTCTGGAACATGGAGTGCGATCGCGCCGCCGGTAATCTCCGGGAAAGGTGTCTTGATCGTATAGATGATAAGGTACTGGGCGGCGATAGTCGTCAACGCCAGGTAATATCCCTTGACCCTCAGAGACGGCAGGCCGAACAACAGCCCTATGAGAGCGGCCCCCAAACCCCCAATGGGCATACAGATCCATAATGACAACCCGAACTGCGCCGCAAGAATCGTCGATGTGTATGCCCCTACTGCCATGAAGGCTGTGTGCCCGACCGATATCTGCCCGCAGTATCCCGCCAATATGCTCAGCCCCTGGAGAGCAATTACCGTTATGGCTGTCGTAGAGATAAAAGCAAGCCAGAAATCACCGCTGAACAAAGGTATCAGAAGGAAGAACAGGATCAATATAATTATGCCCGCGATATAATACTTGGTGCGAAAGACGGTCATATCCTGAAGATAGGATGTGTCGAATACGCCGGAAACTCTTCTCATAACTTAAACCCTCTCTATTTTGACTAGTCCAAAGAGGCCATATGGCTTGAAAATAAGTACCAATACCATGATTAAAAAAGGAACAACTTCTTTCAAACCGTACCCGATATAACCACCCGTGAAAGTTTGGGCGACACCTATGATCAATCCCCCTGCGATTGCTCCTTTAAATGACTCCAGGCCACCGACCAGTGCGGCAGCAATAGCAATCAGGCCGATGTCGATCAATCCGATATCAATCCCCCTGATATATCCCAAAAGAAACCCTCCGATTGTTGCCACGATAGCTGCTATCGCCCATGATTGTGCAATGGCCGTTGTTACCTTGATTCCCATACTCTGCGACAGTTGATGATTTTCCGCCGCGGCCCTCATGTGAAGACCGGTTCTTGAATAGGTGAAAAATAAGCTCAGGAAAATAACTAAAATCAAACCAAAGATGAAGATCCCTATCGTGACATTTGACAAAGGAATATCAAATATAATGACGGTTTTTTCGGTAACAATGGACGGATATTGAATGCCTATATTTTCAGACCACAGCAACAGGGCCAAACCTTTCAAAAACACACCTATCCCCATCGTAATCATGATGGTAGCAAAAATCGGCTGGCCGATCATAGGGCGCAGCGGAAAGCGCTCGAGACCATAACCCGCAATGCCTACAAGAACCAGGACCAGAATGATTGCCAGAACCGGTGGTATGCCAAGATTCAAGAAATTCCACACAAGAAAGGCCCCGAACATAACCATTTCACCCTGGGCAAAATTGAATATCTGGGACGACTTAAAGATGAGAACAAAACCGACCGCTATCAGACCGTAGATAAAACCGACAGAAAGACCGCTGATGAGAAGTTGAAAAAAGGTTATCATGTTTTTCCCTCCCCGGGGGTCCAAATGTTAATATGAGTCTTCATGGTCGCCTGTCTTCCGTCCCGATACTTGACTTGCGTTTCAATATCGACACCTGAATCACCGTGGAAGATTGCTTTCACCAGATCGCTATAACGCTCTTCCATGAATCCCCTTCTGATTTTCCGTGTTCGTGTTAATTCCTCCTCGTCGGGATCAAACTCCTTATGTAACAATACAAATTTTTGAACCCTGGTCTCTTGTGGAAATCCTTCATTCACACGCCGAATATCCTGTGAAATGAGACCGGCGACCTCCTTTTTCTGAGAGAGATCGGTGAAGGTCGTATAGTTGATGTGATGTTCTTCCGCCCATTTCCCAACGTTAGCAAAATCAATAATGATAATGACCGCAATATAATCTCTCCTCTCGCCCAGAGACATCGCATCCTTGATATAGGGACTGAATCGCAAGCGACCTTCGATGTACTGCGGAGCATACTTGGTACCATCGTCAAGCGTGCTCAAATCGCTCAAACGGTCTAAAAATACTAAATGACCCGTTCTCTCATCAATGAAACCGGCATCGCCTGTATGAACCCACCCATCTACAACCGTCTCACTGGTCTTTTCTTCATCCCTGAAGTAACCACAAAAGATTTGAGGTCCACTGACAAGAATTTCCTGCTTGGGAGATATTTTGACTTCAGCACAGGTTACAATGTTACCCAGTGTTTCGAAATAGATTTCCCCGGAATGGTGGCCGGCAACAAGACCTGCCTCCGTACTGCCGTATATCTGCTTCAGGCGCAATCCCAGAGCGCTCCAAAAGCGGAATGTATCAACGCTCATTGCTGCGCTGCCGGTTGTGGCGACTCTACAGTTACGAAGGCCAAAGTTTTCTCTCAATGGATAAAGAACGAGGATATCAGCCATCTTAATAAGAAAGTTCCACAATAGATTTCCTTTGATGTTATCCTCAATCAGATCAACTCTCTTGTAACCAATCTTAAGACATATTTTGTATAATAACCTGTTGATATATCCGGCCTCACTTATTCTGACCTGTATTGTTCTTGCCATATCTTCCCACTGCCTTGGCCCATAGCTCGCAACTGTAGGGCCTATCTCTCTCATATCCTCCTGCACGGTTTCTGGCTCTTCTGCAAAATTCAGAACGACTGCTCCCTTCACGTGGGCTCCTGTGGCCCACGCTTCTCCAATCCATGCCGCGGGAAGATATGAAAAAAGATTGTCTGTATTGGTAAGGTCGTTGAGCTCGAGAAGGGATTCTCCTGAACTGATCAGAGTTCGGTGGGATACCATGCCGGCTTTTGGTTCGCCGGATGTGCCGGACGTGTAAAACAGGGCTGCGATGTCCTCGGTACTGCCCATATCAATAATTTCTTCAAACGCGTTGGGGTGGCTTTTTTCATATGATCTTCCTAATTCAAGGGCTTTGGCATATGATAACAGAATAGGATCTTCATAGTTCCTTAAGCCTTTCGGATCCCAATAGATGATTTTTTTTAAACGTGGAGTTTTGTCTCTGATCTCGAGGAACTTGTCTACTTGTTCCTGATCGTGCGCCACGGCAATAACGGCCTCGGAATGATTGAACAAAAATTCGACCTGTTGAGGGACCATATCCGTGTAAATTCCAACCGACACACCACCCGCAGCTTGAGCCGCAAATTCAGCCCAGAACCATTCCGGCTCATTCTCTCCTATAATTGCAACCTTGTCGCCACGCTGGAGGCCAAGATCAAGAAGACATAATGAAAGATAACGAACATTTTCGTAGGCTTCCCGCCATGTATACTCCTTCCATATTCCAAAATCTTTTTTGCGCATAGCCACATTGTCAGGCCATTTTTCATACTGGCTTACAAGAAGCTTGGGAAACGTATCGTAATCCTTCATGCTTCTTTAACCCCTTTCAAAGTAGTTACTTCCCTAAATACGCGTTAATCACTTTTTCACTATGCATAATTTCCTCTGGCAGCCCTTCATCGATCTTCTTTCCAAAATCTAAGACAATCACTCGATCGGAAATATCCATAACAACCCCCATATCGTGCTCGATCAAGATGATTGGTATTTTCCTCTCTTCAAAAATATCAATAACGAAACGAGCCATATCCTCCTTTTCTTCCACATTCATGCCTGACATTGGCTCGTCAAGGAGTAAAATCTTTGGCTCTATCGCCAGTGCCCTCCCTAACTCAATTCGTTTGCGCATTCCATACGGCAGGGAACCAACAATTTTTTTCCTGACCGGTTTAATCTCCAAAAAATCGAGGATTTCTTCTACTATCTCTCTGTTGCGGATTTCTTCTCGCTGGGCTTTCCCGAAATACAGGGATGTTCTCAATACTCCAGTATTATAATGAAGATGCCGGGCTGCGAGCACATTATCCAATGCCGTTAATCCATTAAATAACTCAACATTCTGAAATGTTCGACCTATTCCCAGTTTTGTTCTTTTATAAATCGGCAAATGCCCCAATTCCTGTCCATTAAAAGAAATAACGCCCCGCTGAGGCCTGTAGTACCCGCTGATGCAATTTAACAGACACGTTTTGCCTGCTCCGTTTGGCCCTATAATTGATAAAATTTCGTTTTTTTCCACTCGCACGCTGACATCGTCAATTGCTTTCAAATCGCCAAAACTCAAATGTATATTATCAAGCATAAGCTCCGGCATCGTCATATCCTTTCTTCACGCTTGCTGTTCCAGTATTCCAGAGAATATCGTCTCTAGCATTTGATCAAGAACTTCGCCCTCAGAGAGCGGACCTTTAGAATCAAACCAATAGCCCATCCAATGAATCATTGATATAATTTGAAATGCAATGATGTTAATATTAAAATTTTTATTGATATCAGGAACTTGACGAAGCTGATCTCTTACCGTCTGAAACACTAATCGCTCTTTATCGAGCAACTCTTTCTTATGTTTTGAGGTGAGTTGATGACGCTCACGCAAAATAATAAGGCTTATCTTGCGATTATTCATCATGTTTTTGGTATACGTTTCAATGAGTACCGTAAGAACTTGTTTCGGGGATAAGTGTTGATTCTGAGCTTCTTGAATAGCGTCAAACAGCCTTCGCAACGCTTTCTCGGTAAATCCCAACAACAGATGCGCCAAGATATCAGATTTTGATTTAAAGTAATGATAGATTCCTGCTTTGCTTATCTTCGATTTGATTGCTATATCTTGGAGGGAGGTCTCTTTGAAGCCCTTTTCGAAGAAAACATCGACAGCCGCTTTGGCAATTTGTTCTTTCCTATTAAGGCTGTTCCCAAACATTGGCTGACACCTCCGTGGGAGGGTTATTTTTCAGCACAACATCAACAGAGACGCCCTGAAAGACCGACTGGCCGGTTTACACTCGACCGGCTGGCCGGTTTACATATACTTGTAACTAAATCACCTCCCTCTGTCAAGACTTTTTGTTATTTTTTATAAAATATCACTAACCGCTTGTTTCGTTTGAGATATTTCACGGCGATCACCTTTGGAGACATTTGGCTCTGGGGAAAGATTCTCCTGTTGAATTGGGCGACAGGCTTATCCGGTTCTTCTGGTTCCCAATGCCTGTCACAAATGAATAACTGTATGAAACCCAATGGTATGATGGAATGGACTTAAGGGTAAAAGAGAAACCCCATGGTGACCGGTGTTACCTTACCTTTTGATACACCGAAAAGAGGGTTACTTCACCGGGTCAACGGTTTTTCTATTTTCTTTCCAGAGCTGGTAGCCCCGCACCATGGCGTAGGTGTTCATGGCGCGCTCCGGCGATTCGAAGAAGGGGAGGCCGGCGTCGAAGAAGATCTGGATGGTGTCCGCGTCGATGCCGGGGATCTTGACGGCGACGAAGGGGGTCCCCGTCTCTTTCTGTATCCGTATCATGGCATCGGCATAGGTCTTGTTCACCTCGGGAGAGAGACCGAGCCCCATCATGACCACGGCATCCACACCTGGGTCTTCGGCCACGGCCCTGGCCGCATGAATATAGATATCGATATCGAGCGCCGCGGCGAGCCCCACGTCGATGGGGTTTTTCAGGCTGGTGCCGGTAGGGGGCACAACGCCCGCCAGAAAGGACTGGGTATCCGGGGCAATAGAGGCAAGTTTGAGTCCCACGGTCCCGCAGGCCTCCGCCGCGGAGACGGCAAGCCCGCCGGGTCCTGAAATGATGGCCATTCGGTCGCCCAGGTGTGCGGGGAGGAGTGAAAAGCCGATCAGGGCGTCGACCCACGCCTCGAATCCCGTCACCGGGGCGGCCCCGGTCTGCCTCACGACCCCCTCCCATATCTCGCGGGAGCCCGCGAGCGCGCCGGTATGTGAAGCGGCGGCGCGGCTTCCCTCCGCGGTGAGTCCCACCTTCCAGACGACAACCGGTTTTGCGCGGGATGCCTCCCGCAGGGCCTTCAGAAACTGCGGCCCGTCCTTGATACCCTCGATGTAGGCGCCGATCACCTCCGTTTCGGGGTCCCTTCCCAGGTAGGTCAGGAAATCGGCGGCGTTGAGGTCGCATTCGTTGCCGAGACTGACGGCCTTGCTGAAGGCCAGTCCTTTCTCCGGTCCCATGCGGCACAGGATATTTGCCAGGGAACCGCTGTGGGAGATGAGGCCGATCGGTCCGGGGGTGCGGGAGAGTTCGGGGAAATAGGCGAGGCCCGTCCGGGGCGCGTACAGCCCCATACAGTTGGGGCCGATAATCCGCATCCCGGAGGTCCGTGCAATGCGGGTCAGTTCCAGTTCCATGGCTCTTCCTTTATCGGTTCCCGTTTCCTTGAACCCGGCGGAGAAGAGGATGGCCCCCTTGACCCCGTTCCGGGCGCATTCCTGAATAATGGGGAGCGCGCGGTCGTGCGGGACGAGGATGATGGCGAGATCGACGGGACCGGGGATGGACGAAACGGTGGGGTATGCCTTCAGTCCGTCGATCTCCTCCGCCGTGGGATGGACGGGATAGATGACCCCGGGGAAGCCCTGGTCGATCAGGGCCAAGAGGAAGAGCTTCCCGGTCTTCATGGCCTTCGGCACACCGATGATGGCGATGGATGCGGGGTTGAAAATCGCGTCGATCCGGGTCATCAGCCTGTCGGTATCGTCCATGACGGTTCTCGTGTAGAGGGATGCGAGATCGCTCATGTGGAACCTCGGTGCGGTTTCTCGTCAGAAACCGGCCTTTGCCAGTTCCCGGTCGACCCGGTCCGCATCGCCGACGTTGTACTGCACCAGTTTTCTCAAATGAGGGAATCCGGATTCGTCCACACCGGTGAAGGCGAGGGCGATCCCCTCGTCGTCGCTTCGCAGGATGTTCGCCCGGACGGTGATGATCGCTTCCGGACTGAGCACGATGCGGATGTCGGCGGCTTCACCCGCCTTGACCCTCCTGTCGGGCTTGCAGAGCATGCCGTTCAGGCTGATATTCTCCGTCTGCAGAGACAGGGTCTCCCCGCCCATCGTCACCGTCGTGTCCATGTGCACGGACGCCCTTGTTCTTTTTCGTTTTTCCGTTGCCATGACACCTCCTTCCCCGGTCCTTCGCGTACGCGGCGCGCGGCGGCGTGAAAACGGGTGACGGATCAGCTCCCTTCGCCGGTAATGATCGCGCAGACCCGCGCGAGCTCCTGCGGGGTGTCCACCTCGACGGAGTCGTGGAGGGTCTCGACGACCTTGATCTTGTACCCGTTTTCCAGCGCCCGGAGCTGTTCGAGGGCCTCGATCCGCTCCAGTATTCCCGGCTCCAGGCCGGTGAAGGTCCGCAGGAACGACCGGCGGTACGCGTATATCCCGTGGTGTTTGTAGTAGGAGACCGTCTCCTTCCCGTCGCGGTCGCAGGGGATCGTCGCCCGGGAGAAGTAGAGGGCGAAGTGATCCCGGTCGAAGGCGACCTTGACGGCGTTGGGGTGGCGTATCTCCTCTTCGCGTTTGATCTTGTAGATGAGGGTGGCAAACTGCAGCGATGGGTCGTCCATGAGGGGGGCGGCCACCTCCTCTATCTGCGCGGGTACGAAGAGGGGCTGGTCTCCCTGGATGTTGACGACGATATCCGCATCATCCAGGCCGAGAGTATCCGCGGCCTCGGCGATCCGGTCCGTCCCGGAGCGATGGCGGGGTGAGGTCATGACGGCATTGCCCCCGAATCCCTTCACCCGCTCGAAGATGCGCTCGTCGTCGGTGGCCACCGCGACGTACGACACCACGTCGACCCCGGCCGCCTTCTCGTAGACGTGCTGTATCATCGGCCTGCCGCAGATGTCCGCCAGGGGTTTCCCCTCGAAGCGCGATGAGCCCCACCGCGCGGGTATGATGCAGACGACGTTCGGCATGACGATTGACCGGTGTTACAGCTTCTTTCCCGCCTCTTCGATGGCATCGACGGTCTGCGCCAGTTTATCCGCAGGCATCTTCACCGGTATGATCATGAAGAGGGTCCGGCTCATGATCTCCTCGGCGCGGGGGATGTCCTCGGCTCGGTACGCCGCTGTCCCCTTGTACATCGGGTTGGTGAAGGGGAACTGTGTCGAGGTGGCGGTGGCCCGCGCGATCAGGTGCTCCCAGCGCAGGGCGTAGTGCCAGTTGTTTTCGCGGTAGTAGATGGTGCCCACTCCCTTTTCGGACAGGAGCTTCTGAAATCGTTTCGCGGTCCCTTCGTCCGGGAGGTTGAATCCCAGGAAGGTCGCGCTGTCTCCGTCGGGGTCGAACAGTTTCCTGAAGCCGATTCCCGGTATCTCGCCCAGGGCTGTCTTCAGGGCGGCCTTGTGCCTGCGCTGCTCGGCGATCATGTAGTCCAGCTTCCTGAGCTGGGCCAGGCCGACCGCCCCCTGGAATTCGTTCATCCGGAAGTTGAAGCCGAGGATCGAGCGTCCCTCATCCCCCCGTCCCACGTTGGGGTTGTGGTCGTGGCCGTGGTCGTGGTACCAGTCGGACCGGTCGTAGAGGGCCTTGCTGTTCGTCAGGACCATCCCTCCCTCGCCGGTGGTCATGGTCTTGTAGTAGTCGAAGCTCAGGATCCCCATCTCGCCGAATGTCCCCAGCTTTTTTCCCCGGTAGCTGCCGCCGCAGGCCTGGGCGTTGTCCTCGAGGACGAGGAGGTTGTGCTTCTTCGCCACCTCGATGATCCGGTCGATCTCCGCCGCCGCCCCGCACATGTGGACGGGGATCACGCACTTCGTGGCGGGGGTGATCTTCGCCTCGATGTCGCCCGGGTCGAGGTTCAGGGAATCGTCGATGTCCGCCATGATCGGGATGGCCCCCGCCTCCAGTACCGCCTCGTAGGTGGCGATGAAGTCGAACGCGGGGACGATTACCTCGTCCCCCGGCCCCACGTCCAGGGCGGCCAGGGCGACCTTCAGGGCCGCCGAGCCGGACGTCACCCCCAGGGTGTAGCCGACATCCAGGTACCGGGCGAACTCCTGTTCGAACTGCCTGACCTTGAAGACCCCTCTGCGCTCCTCATCGAAGCCGTACCGCATGAAGACGCCCGTCTCCAGGACGTCCATAATTTCCTTCTTCTCTTCCTTCCCTATCAGCTCGTTGCCTGCCATGGTGTTCCGTTTCCTCCGATTTAGTATGCGTCGTTGTATATTTCGATGGCGTCCTGCGCCGTGAGCTTGCGCGGGTTGTTCGCCAGCGGCCGGGCCACCGTCATGGCGGCGTCCGTAAGCCTCGGGAAGTCCGCTTCCGCGATCCCCAGCGTCTCCAGCGTATCGTAGATATCGCAGTCATCGATCAGGTCCTCCACCGCCCCGACGGCCATCCCCGCGGCCTCGTTCAGGGAGATCCCATCGGTGGGGACGCCCATCATCTCGGCGATGACGGCGAACTTTTCGAGCGCCCCGGGGAGGTTGAAGTTCATCACCGCGGGGAGGAGGATCGTGTTCGCCAGGCCGTGGGGGATTCCATACATCCCCCCCAGCGGGTAGGAGAGGGAGTGGACGGCGGTGACGCCGGCGTTCGCGAGTCCCAGGCCGGCATACAGGCTGCCGAGGAGCATCGCCCCCCGGGCCTCGAGATCGGCTCCGTTGTGGACGCAGGTCCGCAGGTTCGAGGAGATCAGGTCGATCGCCTCCAGGGAGACCAGCTCGCTCATGGGACTTGCCGCGATCGAGGTGTACGATTCGATGGCGTGGCAGAGGGCGTCGATCCCGGTGGTCGCCGTGACCTGCGGCGGGACGGTCAGGGTGAGTTCCGGGTCGAGGAGGGCGATATCGGGGTAGAGGTACGGACTGTTCATCCCCTCCTTCTTGTTCAGGTCCTTGCGGATGAAGACGGAGGTGAAGGTGACCTCGCTACCCGTCCCGGCGGTCGTCGGAACCATGATGGTGGGCAGGCCCTGTCCCGGGACCTTGTTCAAGCCCAGGTAGTCTTCGGCCTTGCCCTTGTTGGCGGTAATGACCGCCACGGCCTTCGCCAGATCCATGGCGCTTCCCCCGCCGATCCCCACGACGATATCGCATTTCCTCACCGCGGCCGTCTTCGCCCCTTGATCGGCCAGCTCCAGGGGAGGCTCCCCCTCCACCTTGTCAAAGACGGCGATCCCCATCCCCGCCTTTTTGAGGGAGGCGGTCACCCGCTCCTTCATCCCTGCGGCCGAGAGGTTCCTGTCGAGGACGACCAGGGGTTTCTTCCCCCCCAGTTCGCCGATCTGTTCGGCCAGTCGTTCGAGCGCCCCGTTTCCAAATACGATCTTTCCCGCACCGGTAAAAGAAAAGATGTTATTCATGTCGAATCCTTCCGTGGTATGTGTCGTCCGCGCAAACGCGTCAGACCGGCCGGCGGAGCCGGTCGATCAGGTCCCCTATATACCACGCTCTTTTCCCGTTGCCTATGATAAATTATTTCCCAGATGGAACGGCGTGGTTCACATCGCCGGGGTTGCCCGGTGCGGGATATGTGCGGTACGCATATCCGGAACGCCGCGTATCCTATCCTTGAGGGAGCCAGGTGGTCAGGGCATGATGGAGTTGATCGGAACGGAAGGGCTTGGCGATGTAATCGTCCATCCCTGCCGCAAGACATAGGTCCCGGTCTCCTTCCATGGCATGGGCGGTCATGGCGATAATCGGCACGCGACGGCCGGCCCCCGCCCTCTCCTCCGCCAGGCGTATCTGCCTGGTTGCTTCGAGCCCGTCCAGGACGGGCATCTGGACGTCCATGAACACCAGATCGTAGGCCTTCTCCTGCACCAGCCTGACAGCCACTTCTCCGTTATCAGCCAGCTCGACGGTGGCGCCCAGTTTTTGCAGATGAAGCAGGGCGATCTGCTGGTTGGTCCGGTTGTCCTCCACCAGCAGGATCGACGGGGAATGGCCGGATACTGTAGGGATCGACAGCCGTGGCACATCGGCGGGGGGCGGGGCGGCATGCACCTGCTCCCCGGTATCGGCTGGTCGGACGGCCTTCCGGATGGACTCCTGCAGATCGTCGATCTTGACCGGCTTTTGCAGGTACCCGGCAAACCAGGACTTGGTGATGTCATTCATCTGTACGGCGTCCGTGATGGATGAAAGCATGATCAGTCTGTTTGAACTGATCAGCGGATCCGAGCAAACGGTGCGGGCGAACGTGATGCCGTCCATGATCGGCATCTGGCAGTCGACCAGGACGGCATCGTATTGCCTTCCTTCCGACGCGGCCTGCCGGAGCATCGCAAGCCCGGTCTCGGGACTGGTCGTCTCCTCGGATTGGCACTGAAAGAATTCCAGGTATTTCTTTACGATCAGGAGGTTGGTTTGATTGTCATCGATAACCAGAATCCGCATCCCCTGTAACCCGCCGATCTCACGGTCGACGGCGCGCGGGACATCGAGGTCGCGCCTGAAACGTGCCGAGAACCAGAACGTGGAGCCCTTCCCCGGCCGGCTCTCCACATCGATGGTCCCGTGCATCATCTCCACCAGTCGTTTGCTGATGACCAGTCCGAGTCCGGTACCCCCGAACCGGCGCGTCATGGATGGATCGATCTGCGAAAAGGACTGAAAGAGCTTGTCTTTCTGATCCTGATCGATTCCGATTCCCGTGTCGCTGACCTTGAAGATACAACCGAGGTGGGTTGCTGTCTGTTCGTTGAGTCTGCAGGAGAGGACGATCTCCCCCTTTTCCGTAAACTTGATTGCGTTGTTGACGAGGTTGAGGAGGACCTGTTTCAGCCGGAACGGATCCCCGATGACGGAGGAGGGAATGCGGGTATCGATGTCGATGATCAGATTCAGCTGTTTGGCCTCTGCCTTGAGCCCCTCGGTCCCGGCGACGTCCTCGATGACCTGAATCAGATTGAAGGGACTGTTCTCGAACTCCAGCTTGTTGGCTTCGATCTTGGAAAAATCAAGGATGTCATTGATGATCGCAAGGAGTGAATTGGCCGAGTTGTCGATGACCGAGACATAGGTGTGCTGTTCCTCGGTCAGATCGGATTTCGCCAGTATTTCCGTCATGCCGATGATTCCGTTCATGGGCGTCCGGACTTCGTGGGACATGTTGGCCAGGAACTGGCTCTTGGCCTGGTTGGCGGCTTCGGCCGCTTCCTTGGCCTTGAGAAGCTCGGCGGTCCTCTCCTGGATGCGGGCTTCCAGATCATGCCTGAGTTCCAGCAGCTCTGCGGTGACTTTGTTGAGATTGGCCGTGGATATTCGCATCTCGACAAAATCGATCGATGGGTAGAGGTACCCCCTGGTCCCCTGTGCCAATTGACTGGTCGACCGGTGAATTTCATGCAGGTACAGATCGAATTCCAGGTAGTGGATGTAGAGCAGGACCCCGATCAGGATCGTGGACAATGTGGTAAAAACCAGAGCGGGGGCCAGGTGGTCATAGTTGGTTTTGACGTACAGGACCGTTACTACAATGGTAATGGTCGACAGAAGCACCAGGAAGCGGAACGAATGGCGCATGGAGAGGGTTTGAGGCTGGGCAACCGGCATCCCTCTGCGGCGGATCTCTTCGTGCAGGACGGCCCTCACGGGACCGGCAAGCAGATCGGTAACCAGAAAGGTATAGAAGGTGTAGGTACAGATGGACAGCAGGACGCCGAAGACGAGAGCCACGGTACCGACCGGATCGTCGGCCCGTACCAGCGCGAAGATCGTCATCACCAGGCCGACAAAAACGGCATATACAAAGGCGTACAGGGTGTTTGCTCTCGGGAACCTGAAGTAGGCATCGGCGAAACCGCAGAATGATGAATCGTCCAGTTCCCTGATGGGGCCTGTATGCAGACCCCTGCCGAGGACCCGGTTGACGATCCGGGGGACCGGGGTAAACCCCGCCAGTCCCAGGCGGTGAAACAGTCCGAAATGGATGAAATGGGTCATCGTTGTGAACGTGGTGGCGAGACCGGCAATCCAGATGCCGGTTCGTACCAGTTCCGGTGAAGAATGGTGAAAACTGGTCACCAGCATGGCGGTAAATATCACTGCAAACCAGGAGCCGCTGACGGACAGGGCGCTGACTGCGAATCCGAAGGAGGTGATGCGGATGATGGCGGGGAATACCCGGGTCAGGATAAAGTACACCACGGGGTATTTTCGGTACTCCAGAAAGTTCATTGCTGGTTCTTGTTCCAACAAAGCCATAAAGACCCGTGGCTCTTGACCCGGGAGTCTTTCATCTTCCCGGCGCCGTCAGGTTGCATTCCCCCGCATCGGTGTGATGTACGAGCCACCTTCCCTTACAATAACGGATACCTGCTTGGGCTGCCGTGGACGGCATACCCTGGGCAACGGGGGTCCCGATCCAGCCGCATGTCTTCTGATCCCATGGTGGAATACAGCCATACACGCACCCCGATCGGAGTTCGTATCTCCATGGTGTACGATTTCCGTCTTCAACTCATTTCATCGGCACGGAGGCAACACGACTTTAGATGATTTGTGATTTTCTATAGTGATATCAGAAGTAATATCCGCTTCTCCTGGGGGATCGGGGGTCGTGCCGGGGGTGAGGCTGATCCGGTGCCGTTCCGGGAGAGCCGCGGGGTGCAGCGGGATCTCCCGCGCGTTATGACTGGAAGAAGCAGACGACGCGCTGCGATATGATGTCCGCCGCGAGCCGTATCTCCTGGTCCCCGAAGTCGCAGACCGTGACGATGTCCCGGTAGGCGCTGGCGTCCGGGACAAGCTCCGTAAGGAGGTTCGGACGGGCCTTCAGGACTTCCCGGTTGAAGGTGACCTCCTGCTCGTCGGGGAAGAGGGCGAGGTAGAAGATGCTCATCTCCACGAGGTCCTGGAAGAAGTGGGAACCGAAGGAAAGCTCCGGCATGAGGTTGCCGTGGACGTACGCCACCTCTCCCAGCGCCGTGACGCGGTTGATCTCCGAGAAGCTGACCGGTATCCCAAGCGCCGGGGTGGTCGATCCCCACCTCCCGGGACCGAGAAGCATGACGGGGAGGGTTTTCCGGTCGGGGATCTGCCGGTTCAGCCTCCCGATCAGCCGGGCGATATCATACTTCTGCTGGAGGGGAAGCTCGCTGTACCCCTGAGGATCGATAGAGATGATGCGCCTGATGGACTGGGAAATGTTGCCGCCGAAGAAGTTTCGCTCCGATGCGAAGAGGAGATGTTCCTTTTTGATACCGAGGGGGATCTCAACGATCTTTCCCTCGCCGATGGTCTGGAGGGGCCTGCACTGGAGGAGGTTGATCTCGAAGGCGTCGTCCTTGGTGAAGTTGACGGTGAACTCGATATCCACCGGGTAGTTGTACACGATCTCCAGCTTTTTGAGCATCGCCCGCATCACCCCGGTAAAGGGGGTCTGTGAGAGCAGGTCGTCGAAGGTGATGAGCCACGCCTCCTGTCCCGTGAGGCCGCGCTCCTTCATCTCCCGGTTCATCTCGTGGTCCCTGACGGCGATCCGGTCCAGTTGCAGATCCAGGCCTTCTCCCGTCAGCTTGCGCAGTTCGACGGTTTCGAGGGCATTGGATTCTATGGCGAGGACGTCGACGTCGCGCTGAGAGAATTTCCGGGAATCTTCCATCCCCGCGTACGGCTTCAGGAGGGGGAGATCGAGGGCCGCGATCCTCGGATAGTCGCCCTCGACGCGGTTGACCGCCCGCGTTCCGAGGCCGAAGACCAGTCGGAGAAGGCCGGCCTTGGGATCCATCTCCTTCTTCCAGACGAAGGTGTTGTAGGAGAGGCCCACTCCGGCGATATCCGGGAAGAAGTAGTGCCCGTGGCGGTTTCCGGAGACCCGCTGGACCAGGAGGGCCATCTGCTCGTTGGCGTGCTGCAGCCCTTTCTCGATGCGGTAGGTGAGGGCGTTTTCATTCAGCGTGCTGGCGTACACCCTCTTGACGGCCTCTTCGAAGCGGGCGAGGCGCTCTTCGGGGGTCCCCTGGTTCACGCAGAAGAAACTCTCGTACTTGCCGGCGAAGGCGTTCCCGAAGGCGTCTTCCAGGAGGCTGCTGGAGCGGACGATAAAAGGGGACTGCCCGAAGTATTCGACGATCTGGAGGAACTGTTCCCGTATCTCATCCGGGAGGGTCCCCTGCCGTATCCTGTCTCCCAGCTCCCTGGCCGCCTCGAAGTACTGTTCCCCCGCCTGCTGCTGTTCCATGAGGGGCTTCCACCAGCCGTTCTGCACCAGGTATGTGTAGAAGACGTCCGAGCCGATGTAGAATGAATCGTGGGGTTCCATCTGCGCCTCCCAGTCGAAGGACCGGTCCTTGAGGAGGATCTTCCGGGCGAGGAGCATCCCGGTGGTCTTCCCGCCGATGAAGCCCGTCCCGATGAGGCGGTTCTTGATGCCCAGCATGTCCTCGAGGGAGAAGTTATCCTTCACGAGGATCGACATGCGGGGGTCGCGGGTGATCATGATGCTGCACAGCTTGTCCACCATCTTCTGGCGCGCCTCCGCCTCCCAGGGTTTCTCCAGGAGTTCCTCGGCCTGGAGGAAGAGGAGGTCCCAGTAATCCAGATTCCGCTTGGACCGTTCCTTAGCGCTCCGGGACATGATGTGGGAGATCTCCGCGGCCTCCGTGCTGTCGGTGACGGGGACCCAGCGGTTTCCCTCGCGGACGTGGGGCATGAACATGGTGGATGAATAGCGTTTCCACACCTTCAGGGGGTGGAGATACAGGGTGCCCCGGTCGTTGTAGAGGTCCAGGAAGAGTTGCGTGGTTTCGCGGATCCGCGCGGTCGTCTGGAAGGAGTGGCGGTCCCGAAGGATCGCGAAGTAGGCAATGGTGTCCAGTTCGAAGAGATAGGGGCACGAGCTCATGAAAAAGTTGGCGATCATCAGATCACTGGCCCACAACGCCAGGAGATCGGAGAGACAGTCGAAGACGTAGAACGCCCCCATCCCCTCGCGGGTGATGATGTTGTACACCTCCGTGAAGAAAGACTCGAATCCGCTCCCCGTGTCCAGGGCCCGGACCAGGATGTCGGGATGTTCCTCGAGGATCGGCGCCCTGTCGGAAAAGCGCATGTAGACAACCTTCCTCTTGTCCTGGAGCGCCTGCCTGACAAAGAGCCGGGCGCAGGTCTCATAATCCCTGATGTCGTCTACACGCCAGACGACGTTGTCCCCGAGGCGCAGGTAATCGATGATCTCGTCGAGACCTTCAAATCCGGTGCTGATCCGTTCCAGTGATTCCATGGTACAACCCTCTTCTTCCTAAATAATATCGCACGAGACATCACGCGGCGTAGATCTCCTGAAGAGACCGTATTGCGAAGGTGCCCCTCTTCAGCGCCCGTATCCCGCCGATCACGGCCACGGCTCCGGAGACTGTTGTCACGACGGGGATGCCGTGGGTGACCGCGGTGTGGCGGATTACCACCTCGTCGCGTCTCGGCTTCGGCCCGCTCGGCGTGTTGATGAGGAGCCCGACGTCCCTGTTCTTGATGTAATCCAGGAGGTTCGGTCTCCCCTCCCCGATCCGCGACAGCCGGGTCACGGGAATGCCTTGATCCGCCAAAGCCTGCGCCGTTCCGGGAGTCGAGAGGATCTCGAACCCCATATCGTAAAACTGCTTTCCCACGGCGATGATCTCCCCCTTGTCGTAATCCTTGACGCTGATGAAGACCTTCCCCGAGAGGGGGAGGATCTGCCGGGCGGCGATCTGGCTCTTCGCAAAGGCCGTCCCCAGATCGGTGTCGATCCCCATCACCTCGCCGGTGGACTTCATCTCGGGGCCGAGGAGGATGTCCCCGCCCAGGAAACGGTTGAAGGGCAGGACCGATTCCTTGACCGCGACGTATCCCGGCTCCGGATCCGTGGTGATCCCTTGCTCCCTGAGCGTCCGTCCAACCATGATCCGGGTGGCCACCTTCGCCAGGGGCACGCCGGTCGCCTTCGATATGAAGGGGACGGTCCGCGATGCCCGGGGGTTGACCTCCAGGACGTAGATGTCGGTCCCCTTGACCGCGTACTGGATATTGAGGAGCCCCTTCACCCCGAGCTCCAGCGCCATCCGCCGGGTCTTGTCCTTGATCTCGGCGATGACGGCCGGGTCCAGGGAATAGGCGGGGAGGACCATGGCGCTGTCCCCCGAGTGGATCCCCGCGTGTTCGATGTGCTCCATGACGCCGCCGATCACCACGTCGATGCCGTCGGAGACGGCGTCGACATCCACCTCGATGGCATCTTCGAGGAACTTGTCGATCAGGATCGGGTGGCCGGGGGAGGCCTCAAAGGCCTCCCGGGCGAATCCTTCCAGGTCTTCCCGGCTCCACACGACCACCATGGCCCTTCCCCCCAGGACGTATGACGGCCGTATCAGGACGGGGTACCCGATCCGCTCCACGATCCGCTCCACTTCTTCGAAGGAGAGGGCCGTGTCGCTCTCCGGTTGCCTTATCTCCAGTTTGTCCGCCATCTCCTTGAAGAGCTTGCGGTCCTCCGCGCGGTCGATGGCCTCCGGGGAGGTCCCCAGGATCGGTACGCCGTGTCGCTTGAGCGGAAGGGCGAGGTTGAGGGGGGTCTGCCCTCCCAGCTGGACGATGACCCCCTCGGGCCTCTCCGCCTCAACGATGTTCAGGACGTCCTCCAGTGTCAGGGGCTCGAAGTAGAGCCGGTCCGATATGTCATAGTCGGTGGAGACGGTCTCCGGGTTGGAGTTGACCATGATCGTCTCGTATCCCATCTCCCTGAGGGCCATGGAGGCGTGGACGCAGCAGTAGTCGAATTCGATCCCCTGGCCGATCCGGTTGGGGCCCCCGCCGATGATCATGATCTTTTTCGCGCTTCCCGTCCGTCCCTCGTCTTCCCGCTCGTATGTCGAGTAGTAGTAGGGGGTGGATGCCTCGAACTCCGCGGCGCAGGTATCGACCAGTTTGTAGACAGGCCTGATCCTTTTTTCTTCGCGGAGGACCCGCATCCTCGATTCATCAATTCCGATGATCTCCCCGATCTGCCGGTCGGAAAAGCCCATCTCCTTCGCCTCTCTCAGAAGGGAGGCGGGGAGGTCTCCCTCCCCGGCGTAAGACGTGAGGGTCCGTTCCATATCGACGATCTGCCTGATGTTGCTGAGAAACCACGGGTCGATGGCGGTTCTCGTGGCGACCTGTTCCACCGACATCCCCGCCTTAAGGGCCGCCTTGACGTAAAAGAGTCGCTCGGGGGTCGGACGGGAGAGACGCGCCTCCATCTGCCGGGGGTCGACCTTCTCTTCACTCTTCAGATCGAGGCCGGACAGGCCGATCTCCAGGCCGCGGAGGCCCTTCTGGAGCGCCTCCTTGAAGGTGCGGCCGATCGCCATCGTCTCCCCCACCGATTTCATCGATATGGTCAAGGTGTCTTCCACGCCGGGAAATTTTTCGAAGGCGAAGCGCGGGATCTTGACAACACAGTAATCGATGGCGGGCTCAAAAGAGGCCGGGGTCTTTTTGGTGATGTCGTTCGGTATCTCGTCGAGTGTGTAGCCGACGGCGAGCTTGGCCGCGATCTTTGCGATGGGAAACCCCGTCGCCTTGGAGGCGAGGGCCGAGGAGCGCGAGACGCGGGGGTTCATCTCGATGACCACGATCCGGCCGGTGCGGGGATGGACCGCGAACTGGATGTTCGACCCCCCGGTGGCGACACCGATCGTGCGGATAACGGCGATGGAGGCGTTCCGAAGCTCCTGGTATTCCCGGTCGGTCAGGGTCTGGGCGGGGGCGACCGTGATGGAGTCTCCCGTGTGCACCCCCATGGGATCGAGGTTCTCGATCGAGCAGATGATCACGACGTTATCCTTCTGGTCGCGCATGACCTCGAGCTCGTACTCCTTCCACCCCAGGACGGATTCCTCGATCAGGACCTCGCCGATCATGCTCTGTTCCATCCCGTTCACGGCGAAGGCTTCGAACTCCTCCGCATTGTAGGCGACCGCCCCTCCGGTCCCGCCGAGGGTAAAGCTCGGGCGTATGACGAGGGGAAACCCGATCTCCCGAGCGATCTCCCATGCCTCCTCCATTGAGTTGGCAACGGCGCTCCGGGGCGTATCCAGCCCGATCCGGGTCATCGCCTCCTTGAAGGCGTCCCGGTCCTCCGCCCGCTTGATCGCCGTCAGGTCCGCGCCGATCATCTCCACCCCATATCTGTCGAAAATTCCCCGCTCGGCCGCCTCCACCGCGGTGTTCAGGGCGGTCTGCCCGCCGATGGTGGCGAGGACGGCCTGGGGCCGCTCCTTCGCGACAATCTGTTCGATGACGTCGGCGGTGATCGGCTCGATGTAGGTGTGATGTGCCATCTCGGGGTCCGTCATGATCGTGGCGGGGTTGGAATTGAGAAGCACCACCTCGTACCCCTCCTCGACCAGAGCCTTGCAGGCCTGGGTCCCCGAATAGTCGAACTCGCAGGCCTGTCCGATCACGATAGGGCCGGACCCGATGATCAGTATCTTATGTAAATCCGTGCGTTTGGGCATGCCGCTGCGATTACTCCCACTCGATAGTGCTGGGCGGCTTTGAACTGATGTCATAGACGACGCGGTTCACCCCCGCCACCTCGTTGATGATCCGCGAGGAAATATGTCCCAGGACATCATAGGGGATGCGTGCCCAGTCCGCCGTCATCGCATCCCGGCTGGTGACGGCCCGGAGGGCCACCACGTTGGCGTAGGTCCGCTCATCCCCCATCACCCCGACGCTCTTCACCGGGAGGAGGACGGCGAAGAATTGCCATATCTCATGGTTCACATCGTAGCTCCCGATCTCCTCCCGGACGATCAGGTCCGCCCTGCGCAGGATGGCCAGATTCTCTCTGGTGATCTCGCCGATGATGCGCACCCCCAGTCCGGGGCCGGGGAAAGGCTGGCGGGTGAGGAGCCTCTCCGGCAGCCCCAGCTCCTTGCCGAGGAGACGGACCTCATCCTTGAACAGCTCCTTCAGCGGTTCGATCAGTGTGAATGCGAGGTCTTCCGGCAAGCCCCCGACGTTATGGTGGCTCTTGATTGTCGAGGACGGGCCTCCGAGGGGGGACCTGCTTTCGATGATATCGGGATAGAGCGTCCCCTGGGCGAGGAACTTCGCCCCCCGTACCTCCGACGCCGCGTCGGAGAAGACATCGATGAAGGTCTTGCCGATGATCTTCCGTTTCATCTCGGGATCGGTCACCCCCTTCAGCTCGGTCAGGAAGCGATCCGTAGCATCCACGATCCGGAAATCGAGGGGATACTCCCCGGTGAAGAGGGTGCGGATCTCCTCCACCTCCCCCTCCCGCAGGAGGCCGTTGTCGACGAAGATGGCCTTCATCCGGTCCCCGATAGCGCGGTGCAGCAGCGCCGCCGCGACCGATGAGTCCACGCCGCCTGAGAGACCGCAGATCACCGTCTGATCCCCGACTACGTCCCTGATCTTGGAGACCGATTCGTCGATGAACCGTTCCATCGTCCATCCACCCCTGCAGGAGGCAACACCGAACAGGAAATTCCTGATGATGTCGAAGCCCCGCGGGGTATGCACGACCTCGGGGTGAAACTGGATCCCGTATATCCGGTGATCGCTGTCGGCTATCGCCGCGATGGGGCAGGCCGCGGTCCCCGCCAGCACCCGGAACCCTTCGGGGAGAGCCGTTACGTGATCCCCGTGGCTCATCCAGACATCGAGCGACGCGGGAAGACCGGCGAAGATCCCGGCGGGATCCTGCACCTCGATCCGGGCGGGGCCATACTCGCCGCCCCCCTTTCCCTTCTCCACGGTGCCCTCCATGATCCGCGCCATGAGCTGCATACCGTAACAGATCCCCAGGACGGGGATTCCCATCTTCAGGATCCGCCGGTCCATCCGGGGGTGTCCGGATTCAAAGACGGAGGAGGGACCGCCGGAGAGGACGATTGCCGCGGGGTTGAGCTTCCGCAAGTCATCCTCAGAGGTTTCGTGCCGTACGATCTCGCAGTACACCCCCAGCTCGCGGATCCGCCGCGCGATGAGCTGTGCGTACTGCGAACCGAAATCAAAGACTGCGACCATTTCTTCCATGGGGTATCCTCATTGATCAGTTGCGCATTGCCTGTACAAACCGCCCGAACAGGTGACGCGCGTCGTGCGGCCCCGGCCCCGCCTCCGGGTGAAACTGCACCGAGAAGACGGGCAGCGTCTTGTGCCGGAGCCCCTCCAGCGTGTGATCATTCAGGTTGATGTGCGTGATCTCGATTGCATCCATGTCGAGCGAATCGGGGTCGACACAGAATCCGTGGTTCTGGACGGTGATGTCGATCGTCCCCGTGGCGAGATCCTTGACCGGGTGGTTCGACCCGTGGTGGCCGAATTTCATCTTGAATGTCCTTCCGCCGAGGGCCAGGCCGAGGATCTGCTGCCCCAGGCAGATCCCGAAGAGGGGAACCGTTCCGATCTTGATGAGCTGACGGGCGGTATGGATCACGGAGGTCACCGCCGCGGGATCGCCGGGGCCGTTCGACAGAAGAACGCCGGCAGGTTCATATGCCAGGATCTCGCCAGCGGGGGTATGGGCCGGGACCACTTCAACCGTGCATCCCGCCAGGCGGAGCTGCCGCAGTGTGCTGAACTTGACGCCGCAGTCCAGTACCACGACGACGGGTCCCCCCTGGTCCGCGAAGGTGAAGGGCCGGTCACAGGTGACATCCTGCACCAGATCGATCCCCGAGAGCCCCGGGGAGCGGCGCGCTTTGTCCACAAGCGAGGACGGATCGAGATCGATGGCGGAGATGACCGCCTTCATCGCGCCGGCCTCCCGTATGTGTCTGGTCAGGGCGCGCGTGTCCACCCCCTGAATCCCCACGACCCCGTTTTCGCGCAGGTAGGTGTCGAGGTCCTTCTCCGACCGCCAGTTGCTGGGGGCCTCGCTCAGTTCCCTGACGACGAACCCCTCGAGCCACAGTCTCCGGGACTCGGCGTCCGCGTCGTTGACGCCGTAGTTACCGATCAGGGGATAGGTCATGGCGACAATCTGCCCCTTGTAGGAGGGATCGGTCAGGATCTCCTGATACCCCGTCATCCCGGTGTTGAATACCACCTCCCCGGCGCGCTCCCCCGTTGCCCCGAAGGATACCCCCTCGAAGATACGGCCGTCTTCCAGTGCAAGCAGTGCCTTCATGTTCATCCGCCACCCTTCGGATCATCAAACATCATGGAACGTATTGAACCACCTTTATGCCGTCCACCCATCCGACCCCGACCGCTTCGAGGAGGCCCGCCTCCGCCATCTGCCTCTCCGATACAGGAGAGGGAGCCTCCGTGAGGGGACATGAGGCGCTCCTGTTCTTCGGAAAGGCGATCACGTCGCGGATCGATGCCGTCCCCAGGATCATGGAGACGACCCGGTCCATCCCGATGGCAAGACCGCCGTGGGGGGGTGCCCCGTACCGGAGGCTCCGGAGAAAAAAGCCGAACTTGTCCTTGATCTCGTCTTCGGCGAGGCCCAGCGCCTGGAAGATCCGGTGCTGCACATCGATATCGCTGATACGGATGCTCCCCCCGCCGATCTCCTCGCCGTTGATCACGATATCGTACGAGCGGGACTTCAGGGCGGCGAGAGCCGCCCGGTCGCGGGGGTCGAAATCAACCCTGTCCGGCGCCGTGAAGGGGTGATGCGTGGACGTGACGGTCTTCCCGTGTATCTCGAAGAGGGGGAACCCGGTGATCCACGCCGGGCAATACCGGTCGGAGGAAATCAGACCGAGCCGCCCGGCCAGGTCGAGGCGGAGCAGCCCCAGCGCCTTGTTGACCCGTACCGGCGAGATGTCCGCAATCATCACCAGGACGTCCCCGTCCTCGGCACCGAGGCGCCGGATGATCGCGCGCTGTTCCTCCTCGCTGAAGAACTGTACGATATTCGACTCCAGCCTGCCGCCCGTCATCCGCATCCAGGTCATCCCGCGGGCGCCGAAGGAGGGAACGATCTTCTTGGCGTATTCGTTCTGGAGGACATTCTTGCTCAGTTTGTCGGACTGTCCCTTGATGTTGGTTCCCTTGATGATCCCGCCGCGCCTGATCACCTGCTGCAGAATCTCGTATGTGGTTCCCTGCAGGATATCGGTCATCTCGACGAGGCGGAGGCCGAAACGAAGATCCGGGCTGTCCGACCCGGTGGTGTCGACCGCCTCCTGCCAGGTCATCCGGGGGAAGGGGGCGGAGAGGGTGATCCCCCCCACGGCGAACATCCTGACGATCAGTTCCTCCGTCACCCGGCAGATGAACTCCTCATCGACGAAGGAGGCCTCCAGGTCCAGCTGGGTGAATTCCGGCTGCCGGTTCGGCCGCAGGTCCTCGTCCCTGAAGCAGCGGGCCAGCTGGTAATACCGTTCGAGGCCGCCGATCATGAGGAGTTGTTTGAAGAGCTGCGGGGACTGGGGGAGGGCGTAGAACTTCTTCGGATGCACCCGGCTGGGGACAAGATAATCGCGGGCTCCTTCGGGGGTGCTCCTGGTCAGCAGGGGGGTTTCCACCTCGATGAACCCCTCCTGGTCCAGGTACTCGCGCACGCATCGGTTGATCCGGTGCCTCTTGATGATGTGTTCCTGCATGCTGGGGCGGCGCAGGTCGAGGTAGCGGTACCTGAGGCGCAGTTCCTCTCCCACCGTTTCCATCCCCCGGACCGCGGCCCCGGCGACCATCGCCTTCTCCGATATGGAGAAGGGGAGGGCCCGTGATCTGCTCAAGATAATGAGATTGCCGGCGATGACCTCCAGCAGGCCCGTTTCGATGTGGGGGTTTTCTGTTCCGTGCTCCCGCCGTGCGACGCGCCCGTTCACGCAGATACAGAATTCACTCCTCAGCGAGTCGGCCAGCCGGCAGTCCTCCGGCGGCATGAATTCCGGACTGAAGACGACCTGCACGATCCCGCTCCGGTCCCGCAGGTGGATGAAGATCACCTCCCCGTGGTCCCGCAGGGCGTCCACCCACCCCGCCAGCTGTACGCTGCGCCCGACATCGGAGAGGGTCAGCGTTCCGCATCCCGATCGTTCTGTATATGTCATGACTTTATGTCCCTGTAATCCCGAAAATTTCACGGCCGTATATGGCTCCATCGGGAGCGCCTTACCGCCGGGGCATTATTGCTCGATGGAAAACTGATCCTTGCTGAATCCTTCCGGGACCGCCGTGGGGTATTCGCCGGTGAAACATGCTGTACACTGGGTCGTGCCGTCCGGAACCGAATCCAGCATTGCCTGAACCGAGAGGTAGGCAAGCGAATCGGCCTCCAGGTAACGGCAAGTCTCCTCTATGGAGTGAGAGGACGCGATCAGCTCCTTTTCGGTCGGTATATCGATCCCGTAAAAGCAGGGATGCCGCACCGGCGGCGACGCCACCCTGACGTGCACCTCCTTTGCGCCTCCGCTCCGTATCAGGCGGACCAGTTGCCGCATCGTCGTCCCCCGCACAATGGAGTCGTCCACCACCACGACGCGTTTTCCCTCAAGGACGCCGGCCACGGGATTGAATTTTATCCGCACGTCGCGGTCTCGCTTGTCCTGATACGGATCGATAAAGGTCCTGCCGATGTAGTGGTTTCGTATCAGTCCTATCTCGAAACAGATATCCGACCGCTGGGCGTACCCCAGAGCAGCCGTGTTTGCTGAATCGGGGATGCTGATCACGATATCCGCGTCGCAGGGAGACTCCTCCGCGAGACTCTTCCCCAACCGCCTCCTGAACTTATCCACCTTTTCATCGAATATGATGCTGTCCGGCCGCGAGAAGTAGATATACTCGAAAATGCAAAAGGCCTTTCGGGGAGAAGCCGGGAGCCTGCGGGCCGTCATCCCCTGCGCGTCGACACGGATGACCTCTCCCGGTTCGACGCTCCGGATGTACCGGGCGCCGATGATATCGAGGGCGCATGATTCGGACGCGATGACGGTGGCGTCCCCCAGGGTCCCGATACACAGGGGCCTGAAACCGTAAGGGTCTCGAGCCGCGATCAGCTCCGAGGGGGTGAGAAAGAGGAAGCAGTACGCCCCTTCGAGTTGCCGGAGGGCGTCGATGATCATGTCATCGATGGTCTCCTTCCTTGAGCGTGCGATCAGGTGGAGGGCGATCTCGCTGTCCGATGTGGTCTGAAAGATCGACCCCGCATCCTCCATACGTTTCCTGAGCTCACGGGCATTGACCAGATTCCCGTTGTGGGCCGAGGCGATCCGGCCTTTCTTGAAACGGATCGATATGGGCTGCGCGTTGATCAGTCCGGTCCCCCCGGTGGTGGAGTAACGATTATGGCCGATGGCGATCGCCCCCGGCAGGCCTGCCATGATGTCCGGCCCCGAAAAGACCGTCCGGACCAGGCCCATCCCCTTGTGGAGGGAGATCGTCGTGCCATCGGACGCGGCGATCCCCGCGCTTTCCTGCCCCCGGTGCTGGAGGGCGTACAGCCCCAGGTATGTCTTTTCGGCGGCCTTCGGGTCGCCGAAGATGCCGAAGACCCCGCACGCGTCCCTGGGGCGATCCGGATCATGCGCTGGAAAGCACTGCCCGGCATCACTCCTCGTTCCCCATATCGCGTCCCTATGGGAGGATGCTTCCTTCATATACAAAGACGACCTTTCCCTTGAGCCACACGTCCTCAAAGGCGTCCCCCCTCTCTCTGAAATCGACGGTAAGGACCCCCCCGGGCATCTCCACCTGTATCGGAGGGGCTCCCGCCTCTTTGAATCTGCTGCTGATGATCGCTGAGGCCACCGCCCCCGTTCCGCACGCCAGGGTCTCCGCCTCGACACCCCGCTCGTAGGTGCGGACGCGTATCCGGCCCGGTTCGAGAACCTCCACGAAATCGACATTGGTCCCCTCCGGGGCGAATGCGGGGTGAATCCTGACCGTACGACCCACCTGTGCCACCTCGTCCGCCGGGATGTCGTCAATCCCCTCTCTGAACAGGACGGTGTGCGGGACCCCCGAGTTGATGAAGTAGAAGGGAAGAGGGTTTCCGTCTATGTCGATGATTCCCTCGTCTTGCACGGAGGAGGGATTGGTCAGCTGGATGGCGACCGCATCCCCCTGGACGGAGGCGCCGACCGGCCCGGCCATCGTCTCCATTACCATCTCAGATGGCGCGATCCCCGCACGCGCGGCAAATGCCGCCGCGCACCTGGCGCCGTTCCCGCACATCTCCGGCTCGCTCCCGTCGGCGTTGAATATCCGCAGCCTGAAATCGGCGACGGTGCCGGGCTCGATGACCAGGAGACCGTCGGCCCCGATGGAGAGACGGCGTCTGCACCACTCGCGGGCCCGCCCGCTCCAGTCCGCGTCTCCCCCCCCGGGGCGCCCCCCTATGACGATGAAGTCGTTTCCGTGCCCGGACATCTTCGAAAAAACAATGGATCGATCCCTCTTTTCATGCACAGCAGCTCCCTCCTTTTGAGGCGGCATCGTGTTGCCGCAGGTGGGGACGTTCCGTAACCACCTTCTCTAAGCAATATTGATACCAGGGGAACGATGTGGTTGGTCGTCCTTATCTCTCTGATTTGTATGCCTATTTTACGTCTTTTCCCCATGAGACGCAATCAAAACCCTCCCGCGTGTTACATTCTTGTAAGGTTTTATAACTCAATCCACCATTATGTACGAATATTTCCCTCGCTCACTACCCCGCGGTAATGATAACCACCAAACCCGACCGCTTGTCTCCCCTCCGGGAGCAGGTCGAGACTCAGCAAACGAATGGTGAGATATTAAAAAGCCTGTTTTATAAAATCGACGGCGTTTCTGAAAATCGCGAGACCGGCTCCGTCTGCAGGCAGGTCCTCCCGCGTCCAACGCGGATGGTTGGTGTAGTGGAGATAGGCTTCCGGGTGGGGCATGAGGCCGAATATCCGGCCCGATTCGTCGCACAGTCCCGCAATGGCATCCATGGATCCGTTGGGATTCCGGGGGTAGTCCATAACGGCCTGCTCATATGTTTCATCGCTGTACTGCACGGCGATCCGATTGCTCGCGTGGAGCCGTTCAAGTGTGGCTGGTGTATCCGTTACGATCTTCCCTTCACCGTGTCTGACGGGAAGGTAGATTCCCTCCAGCCCCCTCGTAAAGACACAGGGGGAATCCGCGCTGACCTTCAGGTGTACCCACCGGTCTTCAAAGCGTCCCGAGTCGTTGAACGTCAGCGTGACCGTCTGGATGGCGTAGTCACCGTCGAACGCCGGGAGGAGACCCAGCTTGATCATGAGCTGAAACCCGTTGCAGACCCCCAGGATCAGCTTGCCGGCGTGAATGAAGTCGACCAGCTGTTCGTACAGTTTTTCCCTGCTGTGCCTGATCGTTGCGTGGATGATCCTGTTCGCCCCCGCCTTCGCGGACCCGAGGTCATCGCCGTCCAGGAAGCCGCCGGGGAGGTTGAGAAAGTGATAGTCATCCAGGCGTTTCTGGCCGCACAACAGCTCGCTGATGTGCACGATATCGACGACGGCGGATCCTGCGAGCCGGCAGGCATGGGCCATCTCCATCTCGCAGTTTGTGCCGTTTCCCGTCAGTACGATTGATTTAACCGTGCGTATCATCCGTCCGTGCCTTCCTAAAAATCGAGGGGTCTCTGCCACGCCTCTTTCAGGGAGCCGATATCCTCTTCCACGATGGTCTCTCCGTGGATCCCGGCAACCCTGAAAGTCCCCCCCGGTATCACCTTCCCGACGCAGGCACAGGTGTGCCCCGCCATGATCTTTTCGAACTTCTCACTCGCCTCCGGTGAGACGGTGACTACGAATCTGCTCTGCGATTCGGAAAAGAGGAGGTAGTCGTCTCTCCTGATCCCTTCGCGCGGAACGAGCGAGAGGGCGATCTCCAAGCCGAATCCACCCGCGAAGGCGACCTCGGCAAGGGCAACGCCGAGACCGCCGTCGGAGCAATCGTGGCAGGAGGCGACGAGACCCCGGCCGATGGCCGCGCTCAACGCCCGGTAGAGGCCCTTCGCCGTCTGTGCGTCGACCTGCGGGACGGCATTACCGATGAAACCGTGCATGGCGAACCACTCGGACCCCCCGAGCTCCGCCCGGGTTGTTCCTAGCACGTAGACCAGGTCTCCGGGATTCTTGGCGTCCATCGTGACCGCCTTCCTGACGTCCTCGATCTTTCCCATGGTGGAAAAGAGGAGGGTCGGTGGGATCGAGATCTTGATCCCCCCGATAATGTAGTCGTTCTTCATGCTGTCTTTCCCGGAGATGCAGGGGACACCGTATGCCGTGGTGTAATCATAGAGCGCCCGGTTCGCGCGGACGAGCTGGGCCAGTTTGTAGCGGCCGTCCGGTGTCTTCTCCGATTCAACCGGATCGCACCAGCAGAAATTGTCGATGCCGGCGAGGTGGTCGAGAGATGCCCCCACGGCGACGGCGTTTCTGACCGCTTCGTCGATCGCGCAGGCGGCCATGTGGTAGGTGTCGATATCGCTGTAGCGGGGACAGATGCCGTTCGCCACCACCACCCCTTCGAAGGTGTCCAGGAGCGGCCGGATGACCGCAGCGTCGCTGGGACCGTCATTCGCGACCCCCACCAGCGGCTTGACAATACTCCCCCCCTGCACTTCGTGATCGTACTGCCTGACGACCGATTCCTTGCTGCAGATGTTCAGGCGGGAGAGCATCTCTTTGAGGGCGCTCCCCATATACTCCGGTTCGGAGAAATCCGGTTCCCCGTGCCGGGGAGGTGTCCACCGGGCGTTCAGCCGCATCTTGGAGAGCCCCTCGTGGAGGAATTGCATGTCGAGGTAGGCCACTGTCGCCTCTCCGTAGCGGACATGAAAGATCCCGGAGTCGGTGAAGGTTCCGAGAACCGTCGCCTCGACATCCATCTTCGCGGCGAGGGCCAGAAAGGCGTCGCATGTGTCGGGGGGCACGGCGAGGCTCATCCGCTCCTGCGCCTCCGATATCAGGATCTCCCACGGTTTCAAGCCCGCGTACTTCAGAGGGGCCTTTTGCAGGTCGATCTCGCACCCCCCGCAGAGGGTGGCCATCTCGCCGACCGACGATGAGAGCCCGCCGGCGCCGTTGTCCGTGATCGCCCGGTAGAGATTCCGGTCCCGTGCGATCAGGAGGAAATCGGTCATCTTCTTCTGGGTGATGGGGTCGCCGATCTGGACCGCCGTAACCGGTGAGCCCTCGTGCAGCTCCTCCGACGAGAAGGTCGCTCCATGGATCCCGTCCTTCCCGATCCGCCCCCCGGTCATGATGATCACATCCCCCGGAACGATCGTCTTGGTATGGGTGGGCTCCCCCTGGATACGGGCGGGCATGATCCCCCCCGTCCCGCAGTAGACGAGGGGTTTCCCCAGGTACCGCTCATCAAAGACCAGGCAGCCGTTGACGGTGGGAATGCCGCTCTTGTTCCCGCCGTGCTCCACCCCTTCCCGCACGCCGTCGTAGATCCGCCGCGGATGGAGGATCCTCGGAGGCAGAGGGGCATCGTGGAAGGGCGAGGCGAAGCAGAAGACGTCGGTATTGAAAATGAGCTTCGCCCCCTTACCCGTTCCGAAGGGGTCGCGGTTGACGCCGACGATGCCGGTCAAAGCGCCGCCGTATGGGTCGAGCGCCGAGGGGGAGTTGTGCGTCTCCACCTTGAAGACGAGATTGTGATCGTCGTTGAAGCGGATGATCCCGGCATTGTCCACGAAGACCGACAGGCACCAGTCGTCGTCTCCCCGGGTCTCCCGGATCTCCCTGGTTGCCTTCTTGATGCAGCTCGAAAAGAGGGAATCGATGGTCGCCGTCCCACCCCGTTCATCCTCGTAGGTGATCAGGCTGTTGAAGATCTTGTGCTTGCAGTGCTCGGACCAGGTCTGTGCGAGACACTCGAGCTCGGCATCGGTGATCGTGCCGCCCAGGCCGACCGCCGCCCGTCCGCGCAGGATTGTCGCGTTACGCAGGTAGTCCCTGATCACCTTCATCTCATCGACGGTCAGGGCGAGGACCCGGGCGTTACTGATCTTCTGAAGATCTTCGTCGCTCACGTCGAGATTGATCTCTTCGATGGTGGGATCGTCGTCGATGATGACCCGGGGAATATAGGGGGCAACCCCCCGGGCGGGATCCCACTCATCCCTTGAGACGATCTCGTAGCGCTGGATGAGTTCGTTGGCCAGGAGCCCCGACGCGATGTGCTCCGCGTCATTCCTGCCGAGATTCCCTTTCAGGGCGTACTGCCGTGAAGTATACACCTGGACGGCCCCGTGACGGTTCAGGAGGAGCTCGATCGCCTCGCGCGCCGTCTTCCCGACATTATCCGTGACGCCGGGCCGGAATCCCACCTCGATCAGCCAGCCAAAACCGGCCGCAAGCCCTCTGTCTATGGCGTACTCCTGAATAATGGGGTCTGAAAGAGGGCCGCTCGCCGCCGCCGTGAGCTCGTCCGGGGTAAGATCCCCCTCGATGGTATACACCTCGACGGTTGTGACGTCGGAGACATCGATTCCCAGGTGCTCGACGATCTTACGCCCCGTCTTTTCCCCCAGGACATCCCTGATGCCCTGTCTGAATCCGACTTCTATCCTGTGAATCATCTCTGTTTCTCTGTCCAGGTTTCGCGCATTCGTAGAAAATCGAGTTGATCGAAGCTGTCCGACCACAGAGAGACCGCATGGAACGCCCCACACGAAACGCCGACAGGATCTTTTACGAGCCGGTCGACTGTTGCCTACCCCATGAGGCAGAGTTCGGGGTCCCTGAAAAACTTCAGGTCTTCCACCTTCTGCGAGGCCTGTCTGTCGCTGATATCCTCGACGTCGATGCCGCGCCGCTTCAATTCATCGATCTTTCCCCGCAGGTGTCCCGCGGCGGCCCTGTCGATGATGTATATCATCTTTCCGCCCTTTTGGGAAAATGTCTGTCCGTATGAGATGGGAATCGTCGGTGAGGGATCGTGCAGGAGAGAGTCCGCAACGGGTGAGGCCTTCCGGCTGCCGTTCGCGAGAAGAATGACCGTCTTCGCCCGATAAACGAGCTCTGCCCCCATGGAAATCGCATACCAGGGGCTGTCTTCTTTCCGTGCAAAGTGTCCATCCTCGACCGCGTTCGACACGGTGTTGTCATCGAGTTTCACCAGGAGCATCTCGTTTCCCTCGAAAGGGATTCCCGCTTCGTGAAAGGCGACATGACCCCTGCCGCCGACTCCGATGATATGCAGGTCGATGCCGCCCCTGTGTGCGATCTTTTCCGCGTACGCGTCCAGGATCTCGGCCCTGATCCATCGCAGATAGTCGGATTCGGCGTTCCTCCGTATGACGACGGCCTTTCCCTTGTCGGCGCCCTGCTCTTCCCAGTCAGCGGGGTGGGCCCGAAGTTCCGACACCAGCTTTGTCTGATCGATGAGGGTCCCCCAGGGTACAGTGGTCTCCTTGAACTTATTGTGCAGGAGACCGAAGAACTCCTGGATCATGAAATGGCTGTAACTCTCCCGGTGTAGTGCCCTCTGTTGCGCATTTTCCCCCGGAAGGCCGACATATTCGTCGAGGTTGAAGGTTTCGATCCGGGAGGGGTCGATCTGCTGCGCATTCGCCGCCTTGGCCAGGTGCTTGTAGAGACCGGTCGGCGAATTGCCCGTTGCCAGACCGAGAACGTAGGCGCCTTTTCCGTCTGTTACCGTTCTGATATCGTCGGTTACGAGACGTGCGGCTACCTCGCTCATATGGTCGAAATCAGAGGTTATTATCACCCTGAACATGCGCTTGTCCTCTGGTATCAATTGCTGGATTTTCCTACGCGAGTTTTGCCTTCACCACATCGACAATCCGGAGGCAGTATGCTTCGGTCTCTTCGTTGGTCGGTCCCTCCACCATGACGCGGCACATATTCTGTGTCCCGGAGTAGCGTACCAGGACCCTTCCCTTGTCGCTGAGTTTTTGCTCGACCTCTTCGATAACCCTCATGATGTCGGGGATCGTAGCTATCTCGGGTTTCGACGACACATCCACATTGATGAGCTTCTGGGGGAATACGTCCATGAGGCAGGCCAGTTCGGAAAGAGGTTTTTTCTCTCGTTTCATCGCCGCCAGGACCTGCAGGGCCGAGAGGATGCCGTCCCCCGTGGTGTGGTGATTGAGGAAGATGATATGCCCAGAATCTTCACCGCCCAGCGAAGCGCCCTTCTCTCTCATCATCTCGAGGACATACCGGTCTCCGACCGGGGCGGTCGATTTTTCTATGCCGAGCTTCTTGAGTGCGATCCCGAGTCCGATATTGCTCATCACCGTGTCGACGACCAGATTATTGGTAAGGGACCCCTCCTCCTTCATCGTCTTGGCGCAGATGGCCATGATCTGATCCCCCGTCAGGATACCGCCCTTCTCGTCGACGGCGATGACCCGGTCTCCGTCACCGTCGAAGGCGAACCCGACATCCGCTCCCCGCTCGACGACCTCCTCGGCCAGTTTCTCCGGGTGCTGGGAGCCGCAGCCTTCGTTGATATTCTCCCCGTTGGGCTCGGCGAAGATGGTATGGACCTCCGCACCCATCTCGAAAAAGGGTTTCGGTCCGATTCGGTAGGCGGCCCCGTTTGAGGTATCCAAAACCACGTGGGTCCCCTCGAGCGTGTATCTCTTCGGAAAGGTGCTCTTCAGGAAGACGATATACCGCCCCCGGGCGCCCTCCAGGTCATACGCTTTCCCCAGTGTTCTCGGTGAAGGGTGAAGAGCTTTCATATCATTTGCGAGGACGATCTCCTCGATCTCCGCCTCCTTTTCGTCGGGGAGCTTGTATCCGTCACCGGAGAATATCTTGATCCCGTTGTCCTGGAAGGGGTTGTGGGAGGCGGAAATGACGATACCCGCGTCGGCCCGCATGTTGTTGGTGAGGAAGGCGACACCGGGGGTCGGCATGGGGCCGACCAGGTACGCGTCCACCCCCATGGAACAGATCCCGGAGACGAGAGCATGCTCCAGCATATATCCGGAAACACGGGTGTCTTTTCCGATGATGATTCTCGGCTGGTGTCCCCGGCGCTTGAAGAGGTGGGCCGTCGCCATCCCTATCCGCAGGGCCATCTCCGCGGTCATGGGGTATTCGTTTGCTACCCCCCGTACTCCGTCCGTTCCGAACAGCTTTCCCATATTCTTGTTCTCCTTGTTTCGGGCCGATGAACTGCCCTCCCATAAAATCCGGTTTCTAATATATTATTTGAAGGACTTTTACAATACGCAAAAAAGCCCTGTACGAACTCACGCTCCCTCATGCAGCAGGTCTATGATCGTGACCTCGGGGGGTGCCATGAGGCGCATCGGCGGCCCCCACGTCCCCGATCCCCTGCTGACGTAGAGCGTCGCCCCGTTCGGAAGCCGATGCCGGCCGCTGTTGTAAGGGAAAACAAGACGGGTCAGGAGGGTGAAGGGGAAGATCTGTCCCTTGTGAGTATGGCCGGAGAGCTGGAGGTCGAACGACGCGGGGGATGACGCGAGTACGGACGGCTGATGCTTCAGGAGGACGGTAAACCGGCTGCCGGGCAGCCCCGCCAGCAGTTCTGTTTCCGGGGCTCCTGCCCGGATTCGGTACGTCCTGGCCGTGGGATCATCGACCCCCGCCACCGTCAGAAACCCTCCCACGTCTGTCCTCTCGCCCCGCAGGACTGTAAACCCTGCCTCCCTCGTGAAGGCAAGAGCCTGGTCAAGTCCCGCGTAGAACTCATGGTTCCCCGTCACCGCAAATTTCCCGTATGGGGGATCTATCGCCCGGAGAAGCTCCGCAAGCTCCAGCATGTTGTTCGTCTCGCCGTCGACCAGGTCACCCGTGGAGACGAGCATATCGGGGGCGGCGGCCCTGACCTCCTCGAGGATCCGTTTCAACCGCTTCTCCCGGACGATGATGCCAAGATGCAGGTCGGAGATCTGGACAATCCTGAACCGTCCGACCTCCTCGGGGACATTTGCCGTCCGTATGGGAATCGTCTCGGCGCGAATCTGCAGGGCCTCGAATGAACCGTACAGGGCGAGGGCGCCCGCCAGGCCAACCAGCGTGATGAAGCGCAAGCGCGCGGGAGGAATGACGGTGGATGGATCGAGGGAGGAGAGGTACGCCCCCAGGTGGACCAGGATGCGGTAACAGTCGACGACAAGGGAAAGGCAGAACAGCAGGAACGCGAAGCCCATCCAGGTGTATCCCGTCCAGGCGAAGAAGTGGGCGGCGGATTGGAGACCGTGTCGTTCCGCCACATGGACGATAACGGGCGCCACGACCATGATGAACATGAAGAACGCGAGGAGGATGCCGCTCCTCATCTCGAGGGCGAGCGAGGCCCGCGCCCCCAGAAAGAGGTACAGATGAACTCCGCCGTAGATGAGGAAAAAAACCAGGAGAAAGATGGTTTTCACCGCCTGTTCGTTATTGATCATTCCGCCATCTCTGCCATATCCGTCCGGTGCACCACACCTGTCCTCCTCTATACCTGATTTGGCGCTGGAAGTCCCGCTGTTTTAACATCCTTCTTTGCCTGTGGCGGAGTTCCGGGGCCGATCTGTCCCATACGCATGAGAAAAGGGATTCAATATGAAGAAGCCCGAGAAGGATGAGCAGTGGATAGGGGGGTAGCAGATGCAAGCTATCTCTAGGCACCCCTCCCGGGCATGTTTGCCGATCCATGTGGATCAGTTGATTGCCACGCTGCCGCGCTCGCCGGATCCCACCCGGATCACGTCCTGGAGTTCGAGGACGAAGATCTTCCCGTCTCCGATCTGTCCCGTATGCGCCGCCTTCGTAATGGTGCTGATGGTCCGGTCGACGAAATCCTCGTTCACGGCGATCTCGAACTTGACCTTCTTGAGGAGCCCGCCGCTCTCCTTCGCCCCCCGGTAGATCTGCGTGCGCCCCTTCTGTCTCCCCTGCCCGAGGACGGTGGACACGGTCATCAGGTGCACCTCCTCATTTTCGAGGGCCTTCTTTACCTCGTCCAGTTTATGCGGCTGAACAATTGCGATAATGTATTTCATGGTCGGTTCCTCCTATTCCAGAATGGTGTACGCCGATTCATTGTGCTGTGTCAGGTCGAGCCCGATCAGCTCGCTCTGTTTGTCGACCCGCATCCCGATCAGCATGTCGACGATCTTGTACAGAATCCCGGTGACCACCAGGGCATACGCGATGCAGACGAGCATGTAGAGCAATTGGATAGCGAACAGCCTCGCATTTCCAAAGAGGAGCCCGTCCGCCCCTCCCGGGTTGATCGCCGCCGCGGCGAAGAGACCGGTGGCGAGGGTACCCCAGATGCCGCCGATGCCGTGGACACCGAAGACATCGAGCGAGTCGTCGTACCCCAGAAGGGGTTTGAGCCGTGCAACCGCGAGATAACAGACGATCCCAGCGATCAGACCGATCGGTATCGCCGAGAGGGCGCTGACGAATCCGCAGGCCGGAGTGATGGCGACCAGGCCCGCGACGACACCGCTCACGATGCCGAGGACCGTGGGCGCGCCGTCCAGCTTCCATTCCATGAAGGCCCACGCCAACCCGGCCGCAGCAGCCGCCGTGTTGGTGGTGACGAAGGCCTGCGCGGCAAGTCCCCCCGCCTCGAGGGCGCTCCCCGCGTTGAATCCGAACCAGCCGAGCCACAGGAGCGCCCCGCCCAGAAAGGTGATGGGCAGGTTGTGCGGGGCGAAGGACTGTTTCTCATACCCCACCCGCTTCCCGATCAGGATGGCCAGGAAGAGCGCCGACACGCCGGAACTGACGTGGACGACGATCCCGCCTGCGAAGTCGAGGGCCCCGATCTTCCCCAGCCAGCCGCCGGACCCCCATACCCAGTGGGCTATCGGGTCATAGACGAATGTCGACCACAGGAGCGTGAAGAGGACGAGGGCGGGGAACTTCACCCGCTCGGCGAAGGCGCCCACCATCAGCGCCGGGGTGATAATGGCGAACATGGCCTGGAATATCATGAAGGCCAGGTGCGGCACCGTCCCGGCATAGACGGAGCTGGGTTCCTGCCCCACGCCTCTGAGCCCGGCCCAGTCCAGCCCTCCGATGATGCCGTGCCCCGTGTCGGGGCCGAATGACAGAGAGTAGCCGAACAGGACCCATTGCAGGCTCACCAGGCAGATGATGGCAAAGCACTGCGTCAGAATGGAGAGGATGTTCTTTCTCCTCGCCATTCCCCCGTAAAAGAAGGCCACGCCCGGCGTCATGATAAAAACCAGCGCCGCACAGACCAGTATCCACGCCGTATCTCCCGTGTTCATACCTTTCACCTCCAAAAGTTTTCAAAATACGACATTTTGGAGTTGAGCAATTCTGGTGCCAAAAGAGGATTCTTGGTTAGTCGATCGATATCATTATCATGTTAGGAGGATATGGATTCTGATAATCGTACGGTGTGGTGTCAAAAGGCACGAAAAACTACAATATTGTGGTATTCTCCGCCGTTCGTTTTGCGGAATAGAATCATCCGCCGAAATCTGATACTATACTAGAAATTTTTGCAGCCGATAAAGGGGTATGGGAACCAGCCCCACCGATGAGGGGCCACGGCGTGTGAGGCGGGATCAAGGCAGGGATTGTTTTGGTATCGGACCACCGCCGACCGAGGAACTGCCGTACATGGATCGTGTCGCTTCGAGAATTCTGTTTGATAAAGAGGACCATGACCTGCTGGTCATCGTCAATGAGGTCCTGGGCCGGGACAAGTCGCGCGGGCACCTGAAAAATCTCCTGAACCCGTATCTGCACCCTCATGGAATCAAGGAGATGGCGGCGCCGAAAGAACTGCGTATTGCCTACGCTGTCATCCACCTGCTCAATTCTCTCGAGGTCGGCAAGGCGGAGGATCGCCTGAGGGCCCTGCGCTCCCTGCGGGAAGAGGTTTTGTACAGCGCCGAGAGCTTCCTCCGCAGGAACACGGCGCGGGTCCTGCTGCAGATCATGAAGAAGCTGGTGCAGGCCGGCGGGGATTACCGCAGACAACTGGCACTGGCGCACGATTTCCGCATGACGGCGGCGGGGAAGCCCCGCATCGTGCGGGAACAGCTGCGACGGTATCATCTCCTGGAGATGCCGGAGGCATGGAACCAGATAGCCACCGATGATCATGTCCACGATGTCAACACGAAGGGACGGAAATCCCCCACTCACCTGATCATGGACGCCTGGATCAAGGGGATCCGAAGGCTGAAGGTGATCTACTACAACCATGTCAGCCCCCAGGTCGCCGGAGAGCTCCTGGAAGCGGCCGGGATCATGGGAATCAGGGTCAGGATCGGTGTTGAGTTTCCCGCGAGGTTTTACGATCGGTATGTCCGGTTCATATGGGCCCCGCGCGGCCTCCTCGACGCACAGGATTATCTGAATTTTCTGAAGGACGGGGCGGTCGAGTCATTCATGGCGGAGGGGCGCCGGGTCTCGGAATATCAAGAGCGGTATGTCATGGCGATCCTGAAGGAGTTCAATGACAGGCACCGGTATGTCATAGAAGACACCTACGGTTTTGTCCCGCCCCTCCTCGACCAGGATGAGTTTCTCTCGTTTGTGGGGGCCGGGCAGGCCTCGCTGCTGCACCTGGCGGAATTTGCGTATACGAAAATGCTGCCTGCCATGAGGGATTATGTCGACGGCCTCCGGAAACGCTATGCCGGGGCCCTGCCTGAAGAACGTGCACGGATGGCGGCCGTGGTTGAGGAATTGGACCGGCTGGATTCGGAGGCGATCGTGGAGCGCTACCTGCGTCCGGCAAAGAATCCCTCTGTCCCGGATCCCCAGGTGCCATCCGACGGGGAGGGTGTTCCGGGTCTGCTGAAACTGGCACCGCGCGATCTGCTCGAACGGCTGGGCCGTCTCAACGCCGGGTACAGCATCACCCTCTCCCTCGGCGGGCTGAGCGTCGAGGATGTCATCGAACTGCTCTATGACTGCCAGGGGCTGATCACCCATCTGGAGGTGTTCAATCTCAAAGATTATGTGACCGGCAAGGTGGTCCACGATGCCGCGATCAACGACCTGCAGCGGGCCATCAACGAGGATAATATCATCGCGCTGAAGCGCATCATCCGCGAGGGTATCGAAAACGTCAGGGACACGAACCCAGCCAGGGTCGATGCGCTGACGAAGATACTCCATGATATATCCACCTTTCGATCGTACTATCAGGGGGCGTTCCTCAAGAGCCGCGTCGGGAGTGATTCCAGCGGCCGCTCGCACCACCTGTACGGGATGGGGCTTGTCATCCGGGATACCCTCCCCCGCAGGGCGCAGAGGGAAATTGTACAGGCGTCGCCCGCCTCCCGGCTGACCCTTCCACTCCACACCACCGTCTATCTGCGTGCGAGCTACCTGCCGCGTCCCGGTTCCGGAAGAGCGGCTGATATCCTGTACCGCCTGGCCGGACGTCTGCCCGGCCTGCGATCCGTCGGGAAGAGATATGTGGAGGAATGGGAGATCAAACGGGATTCCACCACCCGTATCGGTGTAGCGGGGAATGTGGTCGCTCTGGGCGGCCTGGACGAAAAAGGCACCAACGGCCTGTATCTCGAGTCCCCTCCGGCGACCCCCCCCCGAACAACCCTGTCGTGGCGATACCTCAACAGTACCCTGAAAAACTGGATCAAGGTGCTGACGGGTTTCATCCCGGCCTTCCTCACCTTCTACCTCACCAAGGAGTGGTGGCTTCTGGCCTGGTTTGGGGCCGTTATCTGGTTCGCGATCACCGGGGCGCGCAATATCCTCCAGTCCGTTCTGGGCGGCGGAGGTATCCGCCGCTCTCCGCTGCTGAAGTGGAACGACTATGTCCGCTGGGATCGCCTGACGGATTCCCTGCTCTTCACGGGATTTTCCGTTCCTCTCCTCGATTACGTCGTCAAGACCCTCCTGCTCGACAGGCTGCTCGGAATCACGACGGCGACCAGTCCGGCCCTTCTGTACACGGTGATCGCCGTGGCGAACGGCCTGTACCTCTCGGGGCACAATATCTTCCGTGGGCTGCCCCGGGCCGCTGCCTTCGCAAATCTTTTCAGGACGGTTCTCTCCATCCCCGTGGCCGTCCTCTTGAATGCGGCGGCCGGTGGTATGCTCTTTGCGGGTGGCGTCGCCGATATCGATGCAGTTCTCCAGAAGTGGGCGGCCATCATCTCCAAAGCCGCATCCGACTGTGTCGCCGGCTTTATAGAGGGGTTTGCCGACCGGCACCACAATATCCAGACCCGGATGTGGGACTACCGGAGCAAGCTTGCACAGGTGTTTGATACGTATACCAAACTCGAACTGCTGTTGCCCGAGTCGGACGTGTGTTCGATGCTGGAGTCTCCCAAGACGTTTATCCGTACCGTCAAGGAACGGGAGCATAATCTGGAAAAGGTCGTCATCATCAATGCGCTCGATCTTCTGTACTTCTGGATGTACCAGCCCCATGCCGGCAGCGCCCTGCGCACAGTCGTGAGGAAGATGTCCTCCGAAGAACGTCGGATCTTTGTCTGCGCACAATCGGTGCTTGAACGGAAGCGGGAGATAACCCAGCTCTTTGTCGATGGACTGGTGGGAAAGAACTTTTCGAAGGCGCTGTCGTTCTATCTCGATCGTTCCGGAGAGTACTTGAAGATCCTCCAAAAGATGGCATAGGGATGCGGAGGTGCCGGTGAATGACCTGTATTATAGCCCACCGGGGAGCGCGGAGTCTCGCCCCCGAAAATACCCTGGCGGCGGCCCGGGCCGCCCATGCGGTCGGCGCCGACCTCTGGGAGACCGATATAACGGTCACGAGCGATGGCGAGCTGGTGCTCCTGCACGATGAAAGCCTTGCCCGCACCACCGATGTGCAGGAGCGGTTTCCGGACTGCGAACCATGGTCCTGCTCCGCCTTTACCCTGGACGAGATCCGCTTGCTGGATGCGGGCTCCTGGTTTGTGCGAACCGATCCCTTCGGCCGGATCGCGGCGGGGGAAGTCGGGCGGAAAGCGTTGTCCTCCTACGGCGGGGAGCGGATTCCCACACTGGAAGAGACGCTTAGATTTACCCGCGATTTCTCCTTCCCCGTCAACGTGGAATTGAAACGTCTCCCTCCCTCTCTGGAGGGATTTCCCCTCGTTGAACGGGTCCTGGCTATGATCGATGACCTCGCGGTAGACCACGGGCTCGTGATCATCTCTTCCTTTCACCATACGTGGCTGCGCGAGGTGCAGGATCGCGCCCCCCTGATGGCTGTCCAGGCCCTGGTCGGCGATTCCGAAGCGGCCCCTCCGGACTGGGGGGGAGATCTGGAATTTGAGACGTACAACGTGCTGGACGCCCTGATAGACGAAGAACAGATACGCCTGGCGACACAACGGGGGATATCCCTGAACATCTTCACCGTGAATGAAGCGGAGGAGATGCTGCGGTTCACCAGGGCGGGGGCAGCCGGCCTGTTCACGGACTTTCCGCAGCTGGCGGTGAAGCTTCTCCGGCAGGCGCCCTCCTCTTTTCCCCGCCGGTTCTGATACGATATTAAGCCCTTGCATTAGCGGTGACGTTTTAGTAAAGTACACATGATATTCACTGATTGGTGATCCTCCATGATCAAGACGGACGTCATTATTATCGGCGGTGGTTCTACGGGCTGCGGTATCGCGCGGGACCTGGCGCTCAGGGGCATCCCCCATTGCCTGATCGAAAAGGGAGACTTCGCTGCGGGCGCGACGGGTGCGTGTCACGGGCTGCTCCACAGCGGGGGCAGGTACGCGGTCAAGGACCCCGAGGCGGCGTCCGAGTGTATCGCCGAGAATATGATCCTCCGCAAGATCGGAAAAAAATGCGTGGAGCAGACGGGGGGGCTGTTTGTCCGTCTTCCCGGCGACTCGAAACGATTCAGGGATACGTTCCTGAAAAAGTGCGAGGAGGTGGGGATCGCCACGGAGGAACTCTCCCCGAGCAGGGCGCTCGAACTCGTTCCCGCATTGAATCCGTTTCTGGAAGAGGCAATCCGGGTTCCCGATTGCTCCATCGATCCCTTCAGATTGTGCATGCTGAACATCACCTCATCTGAGAAGAGAGGCGGACGGATACTGACCCACCATCGGGTGACGGAGATCATCAAGGAACACGGACGGTGCGTCGGCGTCAAGGCCCAGGAAAACACCACATCCGACGTCAAAGAGGTCCGGGGAAAGGTCATCATCAATGCCACGGGAGCGTGGGGGGATCAGGTGGCACACCTGGCAGGGAGCAGCGTCCCGTTGACCCTGTCCAAGGGGAGTCTCGTCGTCACGAATCACCGGATTACGAATATGGTCATCAACCGGCTGAGGCCTCCGTCCGACGGGGATATCGTCGTCCCCAACGAGGCGGTCTGCCTTGCCGGGACGACGTCCATAACCGTCACCGATCCCGACAGGATCGGCGTCGATCCGGACGAGGTGGATGTCATCGCGACCCAGGCTGAGCATATGCTTCCGGATTTCGGCACGACACGCCTGATCAGGACCTATGCGGGAGTACGCCCCCTGCTCAAGGCGGATGGCGGGGATGACAGGGCGATATCCCGGGGATTCCGGATCATAGATCATCAGAACGGAATGTTCAGTATCCTGGGAGGAAAGCTGACCACCTACCGCCTCATGGCGGAAAAAATGACCGACAGCATCATGGCGACCTTTGGTCTGAAGACGAAGTGTCGGACGGCGGAGCTTCCCCTGGAGGGGCAGGAAGAACTGAGCGGGTACCCCCTTTCCAAACGGCTGAAGACCCTGGAGGGGATCGTGTGCGAGTGTGAACTGGTAACAGCGGATGCCGTGGAGCGGGTTGCTAGTAAGGTCGGCACCAGGCATATCGGGGACATCCAGCACCGGACGCGCCTCGGGATGGGGCCCTGCCAGGGTGGGTTCTGCACATACCGGGCGCTGGGGATCATGCAGGAAATGGGAAAGATGACCCCGGAAGAATCCATGCGGCTGCTCAGGGAATTTCTCCAGCGGAGATTCAAGGGAATCAAGCCCGCCCTCTGGGGAGACCAGCTCCGCGAAGAACAACTGATCGAGAGCATCTACCTCGGCATCCTGAATATGGAGCAGAGACAATGAACACCCTATACGATGCCGTGATCATAGGCGGGGGAATATCGGGGATGATGGCGGCGATCACGCTCGCGGAAGCGGGGAAAAAGGTCGCAGTCGTTTCAAAGGGTGATCCCGTCTGCTGTTTTTCCACCGGGTGTATCGATCTGCTCGCGAATGGCGATGATCCCCTGCAGGCCATCGACTCGCTGCCGGGAAACCATCCCTATCGCCTCGTCGGAAAGGAGACCGTTGAGAAGGCGCTGGAGTCGTTCCGGGGTATCATGACCGAGGGGGGGATGCCGTATGTAGGTGATGTACATGCCAACAGGAGGGTGTTGACCTCTCTGGGCAGATTCAAGATTACCTGTCTTGCCCCCGAGACGATGGAATTCGCCGACTTCGAACCTGACGAATATATCCACATCATATCGTTTTACAAGATGAAGGATTTTTACCCGCAGTACATCACGTCGCGATACCCGAACGCCGGGTGCTCCGTATTCGACCCGGGGGTTATCACCACCGCGGGCATTGCCGAAAAGTTCGAAGACAAACAGTTTGTTGAAGATTTCTTATCATGGCTGTGGGAGCTCGATATCCCCGAGGGGAGGATTGCCATGCCGGCCGTGCTGGGGAGGACCTTTGCCGGAGATGTGTATCGAGAGGTATCCGCCGGGTGCGAACGCAAGGTCTTTGAGATACCCACGCTGCCCCCCTCCATGCCGGGACTGCGACTCTTTACCATTCTGAAAAAGTCCCTGACGCACAAGGGGGTCGATCTCTACTGGGGACGGGGGATATACAGCGTTGAGAGACTGGGCAATCAGATCGAAGCCGTCACCCTTGCCGGTGAGGGGAGACCCACGCGGGTGGAGGGGAAGGCGTTTATCCTCGCCACCGGTTCCTTTGTCAGCGGCGGCCTCCAGGCGTCTATGGACGCGGTCGCGGAGACGATATTCGATCTGCCCGCGTATCTCCCCGGGGGAAGGGAGGTATGGTTCAACGAAGATTTCTTCGCTCCGGGGCACGAGATAGAGAAGGCGGGGATACGGGTCGATTCATCATTCAGGCCCGTTGATACGGAGCTGGAAAACCTCCACGTGTGCGGGAGCATCCTGGCCTTTTCGGAGGTGATGAAGTACCGGTGCGGGCACGGCATGGCAATCGCCACGGGAGTGGCGGCCGCGGAGGCATGTGGAGGGCTGATATCGTGAACTACGACTTTCAACACTGCATCCGGTGCACCGTCTGCGTGGCCAATTGCCCCGTCTTCAAAGTGAATCCGGCCTTCCCCGGGCCCAAGCAGTCAGGGCCCGACGCCGAGCGTTTCCGCTCGGAGGATGAGGCATCCGTCGACCAATGGGTACAGCTGTGCAGCCAGTGCAGGAGATGCGAGGTAGCCTGCCCGTATGGTGTGAATCCGGCCGAGATCATCCTCAGGGAACAGACCCGGTACGGAGCAGAACATTTCAGATCCTTGCCCTACCACCTGTTTGCCAATAATTACTGGCTTGGTGCCTTCAGTTCCCTTGTCGCTCCCCTGGTCAATATCATGAACCGGTTGAAATTTGTCCAGAGGGTATTGCATCTCTTGGGACTGTCGACCGCGACCCCCTTTCCACCCTATCGTTTCCATTCCATGGGCAGGAGCTGGAGGTGGAAGGGGCGCCGGAAGAGCCGGAAAAAGGTGGTATTTTTCTACGGCTGTTTCATCAATTACAACCGTCCCGATATCGGCAGAGGAGTGCGCGACCTCCTCGCGTCGCTGGGTGTCAGGGTGGTCATCCCGAGGCAGGTCTGCTGCGGCCTCCCTGCCCTGGGGAATGGAGACATGAAGACCGCCCGGAAATTTGCCCGGAAAAACGCACGCATCCTTGTCAAGTACATAGACAAAGGGTACGATGTGATCTACACCTGTACGTCGGGTGGCCTCGTTCTGACGCACGATTACCCCGGGATCCTCAATGTGCCCGGCGGAAAGAAGATAGCTGAGAACGCCTATAATCTGCATGAATATATCCTGAAGCTCATGGAAGAGGGATACATCGCGCCGGTCTTCAACCCCGTACACCGGCGGGTGGCGTATCATATCCCCTGCCACCTGCGGGCGTTGGGGATCGGGTATCCAGCCGCGCGGCTCTTTGAGAGGATCCCCGGCCTCGAGGTTCATATCCTCGAGGACAACTGTTGCGGTCTTTCAGGAAGCTACGGATTCAAAAAGAAGAATGAAGAAACTTCCACACAGCTGGGAACAGATGCAGCGCGGGTGATCAAGGCTGTTCATCCGGACATCATCATGTCGGACTGCGGGGCGTGCAGGATGCAATTGGAATATTTCTCCCGGATCCCTGCCTGTGATCCGTCGGAGATACTCAGGGAATCGCTGCAAGGCAGGGATACCGACACCTGATGCCTCCCGGCTCGTGTCTTTGAATTCCTTCCCCACGGTGCGCGAGTGTGCAGTGTCTCACCTGCGGAACACGAGATGCATCTGCGGGCAGATACCCTCTCTCGGAACTCCGGAGGACGCCCGCCGGGCAGGGATGGAGCTCATGACAGGGCGTGCGGTGTGCCATCCCGGCAACAACCTGCTATAGCAGGGTTTTTTGAAAAAATAAGGAGGGGACCTAAATATTCACTCCACATAACCGATACAATAGTGTAAAAACGTGTGCACGCTCGAAACCGGACCGGGTTTTCTTTGTACGGGCATCATAGATATGTATTTCGAAGCCTCGCCCGGCTTTGGATTCGGGTGATGCGCCGGGCCAGCCGCCCGGGCGCGAGAGGTCTGTCCGATGCCGGAAATCACGATAGGAAAAGTCAGGATCTTTTTGGATGGGCGTTCCATAACCTTTCTGCATGAGGACAGGCCGAACTCGCCCATTATCCTGCCCGCCAGAGCGATAGACGATCTCATCGGGTTCCTCCGCTCGCTGAATCCCGAGACGACCGAACGTCGCATGGCATTTCGAGTCGCCGTTCCCCGTTTGACGGACCTCATGGTCAAGGTCGGATTCCGGGGGAAAACCTGGTCGGTCACACCTGTGGACCTCAGCCTGACCGGCATCCTGATCGAATTTTCTAAAACAGATGTGGTGGATATGCCGCTTGATTCCAAGATCAGCCTGGAGCTTCGGTTGAGCGATAGGCATTCCATGCTCATGGGAGTTGTGCGGCGGCGGAAAGACGGCCAGTACGGCATTCTGTTTGTAGATTCAATGCGCAACGGGGAGCTGAAGCCCCCTGAATCCCTCATTTTCATCTACAAGGAGCTCGAAAGGCAGTGGCTCCGCAGCAGATTGAAATAGGAGCGTGCCGTCCAACCGCGCGTTGGGCGGGATCGCGTGCGGCACGAGCGGCGATCGCGGATGGATCGTTCCTATGAATCCGTCGTCACCACCGGGTTGAGAACCTTGAGAATCTCGGTCCCGAATGCCTGTACCTTCTCGGCGGAGAGTATGCCGCTTTTCCTCAGTGACGCGAGGGTGTCCGCCTCCCCGTTCGACAGGTCCACCATGTTCCGGTCGGAGAGGACGAGAAAAGGGGCGATGTTGGTCCTCTGTGCCGTTTCGAACCGCCAGCGGTAGAGCTTTTTCAGGCGGCACTGCTGCGGTTCATCGAGGTCGTCGTATCC
>ENA-ORXD01000464-ORXD01000464.1-sediment-metagenome-genome-assembly--contig:-NODE-464-length-52354-cov-4.338715_pt1 | contig 52354 bp, 56 predicted proteins | sample MGYA00237862_ERZ511471 | MGnify/ENA metagenome assembly ERZ511471
TCGATCTCGTCGCGCAGCCGGCCTTTGAGTCGCAGGATCGCCTTGGTGTGCAGCTGCGAGACGCGGGACTCGGTGACGCCGAGCACCTCGCCGATCTCCCGTAAGGTGAGGTTCTCGTAGTAGTACAGCGCGATGACCGTCTTCTCGCGCTTAGGCAGCGCGTCGATCGCGGCGGCCAGACGGGTGCGAATCTCCGTGAGGTCCAGCATGCGCGAAGGATCGTTGCTCTTGGGGTCTTCGATGGTGTCGATGAGCGCCGTTTGATCGCCGTCTGAGCCGGAGACCGGCCAGAGTTCGTCCAGCGCAACGATGGAGGTGGTGGATATCTGCGTGAGGGAGTGACGGAACTCGGACACCGTGATGCGCAACTCCTCGGCGATCTCCTCGTCGGTAGGCGCCCGGCGCAGACGATTCTCGAGCACGGCGCAGGCCTTCTCGATATCGCGTGCTTTGCTGCGCACCGAGCGCGGCACCCAATCGAGCGAGCGCAGCTCGTCGATGATGGACCCTTTGATGCGTGAGATCGCGTAGGTCTCGAACTTGATCTGGCGGGCCGGGTCGAAACGCTTGAGGGCGCTGATGAGACCCAGGAGGCCGTAGCTGATGAGGTCCGCCTCCTCGATGTGCGCGGGCAGACCGTTGCTCATGCGTCCCGCGACATACTTGACGAGCGGCGCGTAGGACAGGATGAGACGATCGCGCGCCGCTTGATCGCCGTGCTCCTTGTAACGCTGCCAGAGTTCGCGGACCTTCTCCTCATCCAGTCTCGCTGTGGTCACTGCTCACGCCCTCGGATGATGGAGATCGTACATGCGTCGCAGATGCGCCCCGCCGACGTGCACGTACGCTTGAGTTGTCGATACTGATGCATGCCCCAGCAGCTCCTGGATAACGCGTAAGTCGGCGCCACGCTCCAACATATGTGTGGCATACGCGTGGCGCAACATGTGCGGTGACGCGTCGGCGATGCCAGCCTTGCGACAATACTTTACAACGAGGCGGCGAATGTCTGAAGTCGAGAGCCGTCGGCCCTGGTGCGAGATGACGAGAGAGGGCTGCGCGAACTGGTCTTGTGCGGAAGGCGGGCGCCGCGCGAGAAGCGCGCCGCGGCCGCCGGCTAGATAGCGCTCTAGAGCGCGCGCCGCCTCCTCGCCCATGGGCACGACGCGCGTGCGCCCCCCTTTGCCGCGCACGCGAAGCTGGTCGTGGCGCAGCTCCGCGTCGCCGAGGCGCAGGTCGACCACCTCCTGACTGCGCAGTCCGCAACCGTACATGAGCTCCAGCACCAGCCGGTCGCGCAGCGTGAGAGGGTCCGTGCCCGCCGCGGCGTGCATGAGCGCCTCCACATCCGAGAGGCTGAGGACGCGTGGCAAGCGACGCTGGTGGCGCGGACCGGGTAGCAGCCTGGAGGGATCGATGTCGCAGACGCCGGCCTCGGTGAGATGGCGCAGGAGGCCACGAAAGGTCGAGAGCTTTCTCGCGTGCGTCGCCGGCGCGTACCCCCGCCGGCCGAGCTCAGCCGCGAAGGCGCGCGCCTGGCGGCGATCCAGCGTCTCGAGCGACCCGTCGCGTTCCTCGAGCCACTCGAGAAGCTGTCGCAAGTCGGCCGTGTACGAGCGTCGCGTAGCGACGCTCGTCCCGCGAACCTCGAGCTCACGCAGGTAGGCGGCGCACCGACGACGGGGGTCGGCGCCGCTCGACAGATCGCTGAGTGGTGCGGCGGGCGGTGAGGCGGACATCTGCGGTGGGACCTCCGAGAGGAGACGACGTTCGCTTCAACGCGCCGAGGTGCGTTTCCTGCCGGGGAGGCTTCACCGCCGGTAGAACCGGCGAGGCCGACGACGCAGCGCGGCCCGCCGCTAAGGGAGCGACGCCGAGTGGGTGAGGCGAAAACGTCCGCCATCGTGACGCCGAACGCGGCCTTCGATCTCGAGCTCGCTGAGGGCGGCGCTCACTGCGGCTGCCGACAATGCGCACTGTGCGGTGATTTGATCCGCGCCGAGAGGGCCTCGTTCGAGTACGGCCAGGACCCTGGCGCTCGAGCTGCCGCGAGGATCGCCGGACGGCGCGTCGCCGGGCTTTGCGGGCTGCCTTGCGTGAAGCCTCGCGAGGGACTCGGCCGCCGGCCCCAAGGCGGCGAGGACGTCGTCTGCCGACTCGCAGAGCGCCGCTCCCTGTCGCAGCAGTCCGTGCGGTGCGGCGCTGAGGCGGCGGCCCGCCTCACCGGGAACGGCGAGGATCTCCCTGCCGAGGTCCAGCCCGAAGTCCGCGGTGAGCCGCGCTCCGCTGCGCTCCGAACCTTCGACCACGACGACGGCCTGCGCCAAACCGGCCATGACACGGTTGCGCGCAGGGAAGCGCCAAGCACGCGCCGGCACGCCCCACGCGAACTCCGAGATGAGCAGACCTCGGCCGCCGACGTCCGCGAACAGACGTCGATTGGTGGCCGGGTAGACGACATCGGCGCCGCAGCCGAGGACGGCGGCGGTCGCCAACCCGTCCGCCGGCGTCGGCAGGGAGAGCGCCGCCTCTTGGGCCAGCGCGTCGATGCCCATGGCGAGGCCGCTGACGACCAGGGCGCCGCGAGCCGTGAGATCGCGCCCCAACAGCGTCGCCATCTCCTCGCCGTAGGCGGACGGCGCCCGGCTTCCCACGACGGCGACGGTTGGGCGCGTGGCCAGAAGGCGAAGGCGCGCGCCGAACTCCTCCTCCGTGCAATGCGCCCGTACGAAGAGACACAGTGGAGGGTCGGAGAGTTGGCGGAGCCCCGGCGGATACTCCGCGTCGACCCAGGTCACAAGCCTGCCGCCGGCGGGCCGCGGCTGCCGCAGGCAGTCGAGAGGCGGCAGGTGAAGAACTCGGCCGAAGGCAGCAGCGTCACACGACGGGGCCTGCGCGTGCGCAGAACTCCCGCCCTCTCTCGTGACCCGCTCTCCCCCGCTCGAGGCGGAGGCGCCGGGCCTGCCGCTTCTTCCCGACGCACCGGCCGCCGCCTTACGCAAGCGCGCAGGGTCGGTAAAGGTGAGCGTGTCCGGATCGCCGTAGGTGCGCAGCAACCGGCCGATGAGGCCTTGGCGGTAGGACGCCAGGCAGGCCAGCCAGACGCACATCGCCCGGCGCTCGGTGTCGCCGTCGGCGGACCTCCTCGACCGGCGACGGTCGGACTCCGCCTCGAGCCCCGCGCCGTCTGGTAGAGCGCGATCACTCGCCATGCGCTGTGCCGCGCTGCCGATACGACAAACTCTCGGCGAGATGGGCGGGTGAGATGGACGGGGCGCCGTCGAGATCGGCGATCGTCTGCGCCACCTTGACGACGCGGTCACAGGCTCGGGCGCTGAGTCGCAGGCGGTCGTAGGCCCGATCGAGGAGCGCCGTACACTCCGCGTCGAGGCGGCAGACCCGCCTGAGGCTCGGCGCATCGAGGTGGGCGTTGGCGAGGGCTCCCGTTGCGCCGGCGCGCGCGAGTTGGCGCGCCCGCGCCTGGGCGACGCGGGCGCGAATCGTCGCCGAACTCTCGGGGGTGCGGGCCGCGTGCCGTACCTGGGGGTTGAGCCGTGGCACGTCGAGGTGCAGGTCGATGCGGTCCATGAGCGGCCCGCTGAGACGTGATGCGTACTGCCGCAGGCGGTGCGCCGGACAGACGCACTCCCGTTCTCGATCGCCGCGGTACCCGCACGGACAGGGGTTCATGGCGGCGACCAGCATGAGGCGTGCCGGGTAGGTGACCGAGGTGAGGCGCCGGCTGATGGTGACCTCGCCCTCCTCGAGCGGCTGCCGCAAGCCCTCCAGCGCCGCTAATCGGAACTCGGGGAACTCGTCGAGAAACAGGACGCCGAGGTGCGCGAGACTCACCTCGCCCGGCCGAGGGCTAGAGCCGCCGCCGATGAGCCCGGGCGAGGAGATGGTATGGTGCGGGCTTCTGAATGGCCGGCGGGTGACCAGTGGCGCGTCCGGCAGGAGCAGGCCGGCGACGCTATGGACGCGCGTGACGGAGATCGCCTCGTCCACCGTGAGCTCCGGCATGATGGTCGGCAGCCGCCGGGCGAGCATCGTCTTCCCGGAACCGGGGGGGCCGCTCATGAGCACGTTGTGCGCCCCGGCCACGGCGATCTCGAGCGCCCGCTTGACGTGCTCCTGCCCGCGCACGTCTGTGAAGTCCGGACCGCCCGAGTTCACCGCCGCAAGCAAGGCCCCGACGTCGGCCGGGGCAAGGGCGCCCTCACCGCCGCAGGCCATCTGCCGAACCGCCTGACGAAGGTTGTCGACCGCGTATACTTCGAGCCCGCGGACCAACGACGCCTCCGCCGCGTTCGCCGACGGCAGGAGCACACCGCGCAGGCCGCGCCGGCGCAGACTCTCGGCGATGGCGAGCACTCCGGGGACCGAACGGAGCACGCCGTCCAAGCCCAGCTCGCCGACCGCGGCCAGGGACCCGTGAGCTGAACCGCCGGCCTCGACCTGCTTGGTGGCGAGCAGAAAGGCGAGCGCGATGGGCAGGTCGAACGACGGACCTTCCTTGCGGAGATCCGCCGGCGCCAGATTGACGGTGATGCGTCGCGAAGGAAACTCGAAGCCTGAGTTGACGATGGCGGCGCGCACGCGCTCGCGGCTCTCCTGCACCGCGGCGTCGGGGAGCCCCACGATGCTGAAGGCGGGCGCCGCCGCCACGACGTCGGCCTCCACGGTGACCGCGGACCCCTCGAGCCCGGCCAGCGCCGCGCTGTCGATGCGAGCCAGCATGCAGGCTAGAGGTCGCGGGTGAAGGCGGCGGGCAGGTGCCGGATACGCAGGGGAACGCAGCTCGCGTCGACGGCGACGACGTCGAAACGCACGTCTTCGATGTGCTCCAGAGCCCGGGGATGAACGGTGAGCCACAGCTCGGCGAGGCGGGCGACCTGGCGGCGTTTGCGCGCGTCCACGGCATCCTCCGGAGACCCGCAGACGGTGGTCGCGCGGGCCTTGACCTCGGCGAAGACGAGCGTACTGCCGCGGCGCATGATGATGTCGATTTCGCCGCGGCCAATGCGTACATTGCGGCCGAGCACACGCCACCCGGCGCGCTCGAAGTGCTCGACGGCGGCTTGTTCGGCCCTCCGGCCGAGGTTCTGGCGTGCGTTCATGCGAGAGACCGTACAGGGGTCGCGCGCAGGCAGACAGGGTGCCAATCAGTGTGTGAGAGTGACGATCCGAGAGCCTCAGGCCTCGCCGCCCCTACGACACGCCTGCGGGCGCGAAGTGGAGCGTCGAGACGACCGGGTCGGCGAGAGCGCTACCTTTGCGAGTCGTCGCCGCGGAGGTCGAGCTCCATCTGAGGATAGGCCACACTGGCGAAGGACAGCCGATGGAGCTCGCAGGTGCCGGTCTCGAGCAGCGCCGCGTGGTGCGCGGACGTGGCGTAGCCGGCGTGCCGGTCGAACCCGTAGGCGGGGTATCGCTCGTGGAGTCTTGCCATTAGCCTGTCGCGCGTCACCTTGGCGACGATGGAGGCGGCGGCGATGGCTGCCGAGCGCCCGTCGCCGCCCACGACGGCGCGATGAGGCAGCGAGAGCGCCTGTAGGGCGAACCCGTCGACGAGGTACGCGTCGGCGCGCGGCGAGATCGCACCCAGCGCGTCGGCGAGGGCGCTCAGGTTCGTGGCGTGGAGCCCGTCGCGGTCGATGGTGCGTGACGAGCGGCTGACGACGACGACCTGGCGCGCGTAGCGCAGCACCTCGTCGTAGAGTTCGGCGCGCCGCTGCGCCGTGAGGCGCTTCGAGTCGTCCATCTGGCGCAGCGCGGCCAGCGCGGGACGAGTGAGGCGAGCGTAGTCGAAGCAGACCGCCGCGGCCACGAGCGGTCCGGCGAGCGACCCGCGCCCCGCTTCGTCGGCCCCGGCCACCGCTCCGCCGGGGCACAGACCGCGATCGAAGGCGACGCGGTCGCCGGCGGCGCGAGGCATCGGCCGTCGGACGCTCACACCTGAAGCCGGCGCCGCGCCTGAACCACCTGCCCTAAGCGGCACAGCCCCTACTCGACGTCGCCGATACGCGCCATCGGCCAGTAACGAGCGAACGCAGGCCCGACCAGCGACGCACGCGCCACGGGACCGAACTCGCGGCTGTCGCCGCTGTTCGTGCGGTTGTCGCCCATCATGAAGTACGTGCCTTCGGGGACGACGTACGGCTCCTGGAGGTTCCAGGCAAAGTCGTTGATGAAGGGCTCCGTGGGAACCGGTTCGGAGAGGTCTTGCATGACGTACGGCTCGTCGAGCGGACTACCGTTCACCAAAAGGCGGTCGTCACGCAACGAAAGCGTGTCTCCGGGCAAGCCCACCACCCGCTTGATGAGCACGAGGCCTGTCTCCGGTTGATGGAACACGACCACGTCGCCCCGCTCCGGTTCCGAGAATCGCCAGGAGATGCGGTCGACGAGCACGCGGTCGCCGATCAGAAGCGTGTCCTGCATCGACTCCGAAGGAATGCGGTACGGCTTGACGAGAAACGCCTGCACGAGGAGGGCCACGGCAATGGCGATGACGCCGAGGACGGCGTACTCGATGAGGACGTGCCGGCGGCCGCCGCGCTTCTCGTCCTTACCCGCGGGCGTGCTATAGGGATCGTGGCTCACTCAACCTCTTTCGTTGCGTCGAGCCTGGAGTCTATCAAAGGGCGCTGTGCGCCGGCCGCGTGACCGGGCAGGACATGCGGCTCGCCGAGGAGTCCGCCAAGGGCGCGCACGTCTCGCGAGAGAGTACTCCCGGGCGCGACACGCGGCCGCGCCGTGGGCGACTAGCGCTGCTTCTCGCGCACGCGCGCCTGCTTGCCGACCTTCTGGCGCAGGTAGTAGAGCTTCGCGCGACGCACATCGCCGATCGAGATGACCTCGATCTTGTCGATCTTGGGCGAATGCACGGGGAACGTACGCTCGACGCCGACGCCGAAGGACTGCTTGCGCACGGTGAACGTCTCGCGCACGCCTTCGCCTTGGCGCTTGATGACGATGCCCTGGAACACCTGGATACGGTGACGCGTGCCCTCGATCACCTTGAAGTGAACCTTAACGGTGTCGCCGGCCTTGAACTGCGGGATGTTGTCGCGCAGCTGCTGACGTTCGATATTCTCAATGATGTTCACGGACCCTCTTTCTGAGCGCAACTCTGCGTTCTGAGCGCAAACCGGCGGATAGTTTAGCAGGACTCTCGGTGGGGCGCAAAGCTCGCGCCGTCGGGATGATCGCGGTCTGGGCGAGCATCCTCCGCGGGCCGCAGAACGTGCGCCGCGCGCCAGCCTGCGATGGCGGCGTGATGACCGCTGAGCAGCACTTCGGGCACCGCCCAGCCGCGATACTCGGCCGGTCGCGTGTAGTGCGGGTACTCCCCGCCGCCCTCGAGCTCCGGCGAGTGCGACTCGCTGAGCACGCTCTCCGGGTTGCTGACCACCCCGGGGAGCTTGCGCGCGACCGCGTCGAGCACCGCCATGGCGGCGATCTCACCCCCGCAGAGGACGTAGGGGCCGATGGAGACACGCTCGCTGATGAGGTTGACGACGCGCTCGTCGATGCCCTCGTAGCGGCCGCAGAGCAGGACGAGATCCTGCCGGCTGAGCTCGCTGGCGAGCGCGTCCGTGAGCGGCCTGCCTTTCGGCGTAAGCTCGACGACGCGGCGGCGTTCGCGAACTCGTTCCGCCGGCTCGCCGAAGGTCGCTTCCAGCGCCGCGCAGACGACGTCGATCCGCATCACCATGCCGGCGCCGCCGCCGTAGGGCGTATCGTCCGCCTGCAGATGGGACAAGGGCGTGTGATCGCGGAAGTTGGTCAGCCGGAATCGATGACCGAGCTCCTCCGCGTGACGGATGTGGACCTGTGAGAGATACCAGTCGAAGGCGGCCGGGAAGAGCGTGAAGACGTCGAAGCGCATGCCTACGCGTGCGCGTCGTCGAGAAGACCGTCGACCACCCTGAGGACGCCGTCCTCATCGTCGAGAGAGACGAGCTCGTCGACGAGCGGGATGAGGACCGCGGCGCCCGACGGCGTCTCTACTTCGAGCACCTCGTGCGACGGACCCTGAATGACATCGGTGATTGTGCCGACGACGTGACCGCTCTCCGTCTCGACCGGCAGACCCATGAGCTCGCCGACGGTGTAGTGCGGGATCGCGTCCAGCGAAGCGCCACGCGCGAGAAGTTCGCAGCCCTGGAGGGAGATGGCCTCCTCGCGCGTCGTGGCGAGGTTCGTCATGACCAGCGGACGGAGATCCGTGCCCCCGACACGCGTTGCCCGGCACGGCGTGGGCGGCGTCTCGTCCGGCTCGTCCGTAGGGCGCGCGAGGAAGAACTCCTCGCCCAGGTCGAGGTACTCGGCTCCTCCCGGCGCGGGGTTGAGATACAGCTCACCACGCAATCCGTGCGCTTTGCCGAGGGTTCCGCACGTCCAGAGTCCGGAGGCGCTCATCGTATCAGTCGACGATCTCCACGATGACGCGCCGGCCGTCCCGCACGCCCGACGCCTTGAGGATGGTGCGCAAGGCGCGTGCGATGCGCCCCTGCTTGCCGATCACCTTGCCGACGTCCTCCTTGGCGACGGTGAGCTCGAGGACGACGGCCGTCTCGGTCTCCGTGACGGTGACGTGGACGTCCGCCGGGTTGTCGACGAGTGACTTCGCGAGATACTCAAGCAACTCTTTCACGATCGAATAGGCCTCTCTGGGGAGCGCCGGCGAGCCACGTACGTTACTTGCTGATGCCCTTGATGGCGAGCAGCTTCTGCACGGTGCGCGAGGGCTGCGCGCCGTCGGCGAGCCACTTCTTGGCGCGCTCGGCGTCGATCTCGATGAGGGAAGGCTCGTGGCGCGGGTTGTACTGGCCCACGGTCTCGATGGCGCGACCGTCGCGGCGCGCGCGCGAGTCGACGATGACGATGCGGTAGATAGGGTTCTTGGTGCTGCCCACTCGGGTCAGTCTCATTCGCGTTGCCAACTTGCGTACCCCTCCTTAGGGTGAGAACGTCGCTGCGAACCGGACGGCGGCAGCGGTGTCGTGCCGGTGTTCGCGCCCTGGTCGGGGCGCGCGACTCGCTATTCTACCTACTCATGCCCGGGAGGCGAAACCCCTTCAGCCGGCCGGTGGAGAACGCCTTCATCATCTTCTGCATTTCGCGGTGCTGTTTGAGGAGCTGATTCACGTCTTGCACGCTGACGCCGCTGCCCTTCGCGATGCGGCGTCGCCGGCTGCCGTCGATGATGTCCGGGTGACGCCGCTCCTGCAGCGTCATCGAGAAGATCATGGCCTCGATGCGATCGAGCTGCCTGTCATCCACCTTGGCGTTCTTGAGCTCCTTGGGCACGCCCGGCAAGAGGCCGATGATGCCCGAAAGCGAGCCCATCTTGCGGATCTGCTTGAGCTGATCGAGGAAGTCCTCGAAGCTGAACTCCGCTTTGCGCAGCCGCTCTTCCATGGCCGCGGCCTGCTTCGCGTCGAGCGCGACCTCGGCCTTCTCGATGAGGGAGAGGACGTCGCCCATGCCGAGGATGCGACTGGCCATCCTGTCCGGGTGGAAGACGTCGAAGTCGCCGAGCTTCTCCCCCGTGCTCACGTACTTGATGGGCTTGCCGGTCACGGCGCGTACGCTCAGCGCGGCGCCGCCGCGGGCGTCGCCGTCCAGCTTGGTGAGCACGACACCGTCCAGGTCGATGCGCTGACGGAACTCCTCGGCCGCGTTGACCGCGTCCTGCCCGGTCATCGAGTCCACGACCAAGAGCACGTTGTGCGGCTTCACGGCGGCGCGGATGCGCGCCAGCTCGTCCATCAGCGTCTCATCGATATGCAGACGGCCGGCCGTGTCGATGATCGCCACGTCGCCGTGCTGCCGCGCGTAGGCGACACCGTCGCGGGCGATGTCGACGGGGTCGACGTCCGCGCCGGGAGCGTACACGGGAACACCGGCGCGCTCGCCGAGCGTTTGGAGCTGCTCGATGGCCGCCGGGCGATAGACGTCGGCGGCAATGAGAACCGGCTTCTTGCCTTCCTTCTTGAGGACGTGCGCGAGCTTGGCGCAGGTGGTCGTCTTGCCGGAGCCCTGGAGACCGGCCATGAGCACGATCGTGGGCGCATGGCCGCTGAACACGAGCCGCGAGTCGGAGCTGCCCATGAGGGTCACAAGCTCCTCGTTGACGATCTTCACGACCTGCTGGGCCGGGGTGAGGCTCTCCATGACCTCGGCCCCGAGGGCGCGTTCTTTCACGTGCGCGACGAACTCGCGCACGACCTTGAAGTTGACGTCGGCCTCGAGCAGCGCCAGCCGGATCTCGCGCATGGCGGCGTCGATGTCGTCCGACGTCAGCTTGCCGCGGCCGCGGAGGCCCTGCATGACGCCCTGCAGCCTATCGGTGAGCGCTTCAAACATGGTCAACCATCACCATTTGTCGTCGCGGATGGAAGCTAATCGTAGCACGACCCCTCCCGAAGCCCGCCGACGCGCGCGGCGGCGCGGTGCGTGAGGCGCGCACGCCCCGCGTCAAGCCTCCGCCTCGGCTTCGCCCGAGCTGCCGAAGATGGCGCGCGCGAACACGTCCGGCTCAAACGGCCGCAGATCCTCGAGCCTCTCCCCCACGCCGATCAGCTTGATGGGGATGCCGAGCGTCTGATGGATGGCCACCACGATGCCGCCCTTGGCGGTCCCGTCGAGCTTGGTGAGGACCACGCCGCTCACGTCCACGGCCTGCTGGAACTCCTGAGCCTGTCGCAAGCCGTTCTGGCCCGTGGTGGCATCGATCACAAGCAGCGTCTCGTGCGGTGCGCCGGGCATCTGCCGCTGGATGACCCGGTGCACCTTCTCGAGCTCGCGCATCAGGTTCACCTGCGTGTGCAGACGGCCGGCGGTGTCGATGAGGACGACGTCCGCGCCGCGCGAGCGCGCCGCGGCCAGGCCGTCGAAGACGACCGCAGCGGGATCGCTGCCCTGCTCCTGCTTGATGATCTCGCAGCCGACGCGCGCCGCCCACTCCGTGAGCTGCTCCACGGCGGCCGCCCGGAAGGTATCGCCGGCCACCATGAGCGGGGTCTTGCCGAGCTCCTTGAGACGCCAGGCGATCTTGCCGATCGTGGTCGTCTTACCGGCCCCGTTCACGCCGACCAGGAAGATCACCGCCGGGTCGGCGCTGACGTCGATGCGCTGCAGCTCGGGGTCGGCCGGCCGCATCACTTCCGCCACGACCTCGGCGAGCTCATCCATGGCCCGCTCTCCGTCACTGATCTGCTTGCGCAAGCAGATATCGTCGAGCTGGCGCACGATCTCACGCGCGCCCGGTACGCCCACGTCGGCGGCGATCAGGGTCTCCTCGATGTGGTCGTAGAGCTCCTGGTCGACCCCCTTGTAGACCGTCGCCTTGAGCTGTTCGCGCACCGCCGTGCGCGCCTTGCCGAGGCTGCGGCGGAAGCGCTCCATGAGGCCTTTCCGCTCACGAGCCTCTTCGGCGATGACCTCCTCGGGGATTTCGTCGACCGGCACCCCCTTGAACACCTCGTGCCACTCCACCTGGATGCTCCTTCTTAGGTTTGTTCCTTTGCGGACGGCGGGTCGCCGGGCGGGACGGAGCCCGCTTCCCGGTCGATGGCCGCCTCGGCCATGCGGGCGCTGACGACGTGCGAGCCGCCGTCCGGGCCCATCGTGACGCCGTACAGAACGTCGGCGGCGTCCATGGTCGGTTTCTGATGAGTAATGACGATGAACTGGGTGCGGTCGCGGTACTCACGCAGCAGCTTGACCAGGCGGCCGATGTTGACGTCATCGAGCGCCGCCTCGACCTCGTCGAGGATGTAGAGCGGGCTGGGCCGCGCCAGCACGAGCGCCATCAGAAAGGCGATGGCGACGAGGGCGCGCTCACCGCCCGACAGCAACTGCAGGCGCTGGCCGAGCTTTTTGGCCGGCTTCACGGTCACGGCGACGCCGCCACCGCCTGCGTCGGCGTCGGGAGCGACAAGGTCCAGCGATCCGTGCCCTCCTGGGAACAGGACGGACACCATGTGGATGAACTGCTCCCGCACGGCCGCGAACGTCTCGGCGAACTCTGCATCGACGCGCGTCGTGAGCTCCGTGATGAGACTCTCGAGATCGGCGATCGAACGTTCAAGGTCCCGGCGCTGCTCGCGCAGGAACGCCACACGTTCTTCCAGCTCGGAGCACTCGGCTGCGGCGAGCGGGTTGACCGGACCGATCTGGGCGCGGCGCCGGGAGCAGCGTTCGGCGCGCTCGTGCAGGGCACGCGCCTCATCCTCGTCGGCCGGCGGCGCAAACCCGGCGCGGTCCAGACGCCGGCTGATGCCCTCCATCTCCGCCGCGAGCTCGCGCCGGCGATCCTCGAGCCGCGTGAGGATCACCTGCAGGCCCGTGCGCCGCTCCGCGGCCGCGTCGAGTTGCTGGCGCAACGCTGCCTCGCGCTCGGCCAAGGCGCGCAGCGCGGCGCGGTCCAGGTCTGCCTGGCCACCGTCGGCGACCTCGAGCTCGGCGAGCAGCCCGGCGGCGCGTTCGCGCAGGGCGGCGATGCGCTCGGCCAGGGCCGCGCAGACGGCGCGCAGGCGTGGCAGGTCGTCAAGGCGGACGTCGAGCTCGGCCAGGCGCGCGCGACCGGCGGCCAGGCGCGCCTGCGCGGCCTCGCGCTCGGCCGCCGCTCGCCGCGCCGCCGCTCGCCGCTCTTCCAGCTCGACGCTCCGACGCGTGAGCAGGGCCTGCGCATCGACGTAGGCGTCTTCCGTCGCCGTGAGCTTCGCCGCGGCAAGGTCGTGCGCAGGACGCGCCTGCTGCATCTCAAACAGGGCACGCGCGGCGGCCGCGGCGGCGTCCTCGGCGCCCCCCGCGGCGTCCGCCCGCTCCGCGGCCAGCGACGCGAGCGCGCGCTCGTCCCGCAAGAGCAGCGTGGCCGCCTCCTCTCCACGAGCGCGCAGCGCCGCAACACGGCGCGCGGCCTCGTCGGCACGCGCCCGCACGGCGCGTTCGGCGGCTGCCGCCGCGGCGCTCGTGGCCACGACCGCACGCTCTCGCTCGCGCGCCAAGGAGAGCTCGGCGGACGCGTCGGCGGCGTGAGCGACCGCCGCGGCGAGCTCGCCGCTCACCCGGGCGAGAGCGGCGCGGCGCTCCAGCATGAGCGCCGCCCCGACGCCGGCCGCCAGGCCGAGCTGGCCCGCGCCGGGCCGGTAGTATGCCCCGTCTCGCGTCACCGCGAGACCCTCAAACTCCGCCGGCACGCGACGCAGGTCGTCGACCACGACGACCTCCGCCAGCGCCGCCTCGATCTCGAGACGGCCGCCGGTGCGTACGTGCTCAAGCAGCGGCGTGGCGCCCTCAAAGATGTTCGCGCCGAGCCGAGGACCACCGACCACGAGCAGCTTCGCGAGGGTCACGCCCGCCTGCCTGAGGGCGCCGAGCAGCGACCAGTGATCGGCCGTCGCCGGCACCGCCAGACCACCGCTCACCTGCGCCAGCGCCGCGGCCAGCGCCAGCTCGAATCCGGGCTCACAGCTCACCGCCGACGAGATCGCGACCGTTCCTTCGAACGCCGCGGCCACGCCCAGCGTCTGTTCGTCGACGTCGGCGAGATCGCGCAGCGAGGCGCCGAGGTGATCGAGTTCGTCGCTCAGCGCGCGCGCCTCCCGCTCGGCGACTCGCAGGCGTTCCTGAGCGGCGTTCACGCGAGCGGTCTCGGCGGCCGCCGCGTCGGCGGCGGCCTTGGCTTCCTCGCGAGCACGCCTCAGCTCCTCCTGAAGGCTCTCGAGCCCCGCCGCGGCGGCACGCTCCTCGCGGCTCTTCTCCTCGCGATCACGCGCGAGCTGCTCCCGGCGGGCTGCGAGCCGTGACTCCTCGGCGGCCACTTCATCCCCGCGCCGCTCGAGTCGCGCAGCCGTGGCGAGGCTCGCTTCGCGCTCCGCTGTCAGACGAGCCACGACGGCTCGCTTCGCGGTCAGTTCCTCGCGCGCTTCGCGAAGCTCGCCGGCCGCGGCGGCATGAGCCGCCTCGGCCTCCTCGAGCGCCGCCGCGAGGTGGCGTTCGGCGGACTCCCACTCCTCCTCACTCGCATCGTCGCGCACGGCGGCCAGCTCCAGCATGAGGCGCTGCCGCTCCACGGCCGCCGCCCTCTCGGATTCGTCGAGCAGTCGCAGGCGCTGTTCTGTGAGCCGGCCGCAGCTCTCGAGTCGCGCGTCCAAGAGACGGGCACGCAGCAGGCGCTGAGCGCGGCGCTCGCGCTCGGCGACGCGCCGCGCGAAGGCGTCCTCTTCGGCCGTCCGAGCCGCCGCGGCGCGCTCGAGACCCTCCTCTGCTCGAGCGCGTTCCGCCTCAAGCGCACTGAGATCGCTGCCGGCACGGTGACGCTCGGCGTCGAGGGCGGCGAGGTCGCCGGCCAGCAGCCGCGCACGTGTTTCGGCGAGCTCATCATCGAGACTCCGGAGTTGCTCCGCGGCGCTCGCCTGGCGCCGCAGAGGCGCGAGTTGAGTCGCGACCTCGCGCTCCAGCAGCACAGCCTGCTCCAGATTGCGGCCCACATCGCGCAGTTTGAGCTCGGCCCGGTCGCGCCGTCGTTTGTACGCACCGAGGCCGGCCGCCTCCTCGATCTGACTCCGCCGATCCTCCGGCTTGCCGGCCAAGAAGGCCTCGACGCGACCTTGGCCGATGATCGAGTGAAGCTCCTTGCCGAGCCCCACCGGCGCCAGCAACTCGACCACGTCCGTGAGCCGGCAGCTCGAGTGGTTGATGAAGTACTGCGAGGCGCCCTCACGCGAGACGCGGCGCATCACGCTCACCTCGTCGGCCGGCAGGGCGAGCGCGCCGTCGCGATTGTCGAAGGTCAGCTCGACCTCGGCGTGCGCGAGCGGGCGGCGCCCGTCGCTGCCGGCGAAAATCACGTCCTGCATCGACGCCCCGCGGAGATTGGACGGGCTCTGCTCGCCGAGCGCCCACATCACGGCGTCGGCGAGATTGCTCTTACCGCTGCCGTTGGGACCGATGATCACCGCAACGCCGGGCTCGAAGACGAGCTCGGTTTGGCGGGGAAACGACTTGAAGCCCTTGAGGCGAAGGCCCTTGAGGTGCACCCTACTCGGCCTCCACGACACGGGGGCGCCGTGTGCGCGCACGCCGCTCCGACTGCGTCCGGCGGCGCTCCCGAGCCCGCAAGGCGCTGAGCGCCTCGGCGGCCGCGAGCTGCTCGGCGCGCTTCTTGCTCGTGCCCACGCCGCGCCCGAGCGCCTCGTCCCCCACGCGCGCCTCCACCTCGAACTCGCGCTCATGCGCCGGTCCCTTGGAGGCCAGCAGCTCATAGCGAACCGTGAGCCCGTTGCGCGCCAGGTGTTCCTGCAGCTCCGTCTTGAAGTCGATGTAGCTCTTCACGGCGAACTTGATGTGCTCATTGAACGCCTCGACGACGGCGGGACGAACGCTCTCGAAGCCGAAGGCGAGGTAGACCGCCCCGATGAGGGCCTCGGTCAGATCGGCGAGCACGTTTTGGTTGGTCTTCAGCTGTTCGGCCTCGGCGGCGTCCTTGCCCGGCTCGAGGTAGTCGCCCAGGCGTTTGCCCAGCCCGAGGCGAGTCGCCACCCGGGCGCACGTGGCGCGGCTGATGACGTAGGCGCGCAGTCGCGCGAGCTGACCCTCGGCCACGTCGGGGAAGCGCCTGTACAGCTCGGTGGTGATGCACAACCCGAGGACGCTGTCGCCGAGGAACTCGAGACGCTCGTAAGACTCGCTGCGCGCGGCCGCCCAGGAGCTGTGCGTGAAGACCTGTTGCAGCGCGAGCGGATCGAGCCGATCGGCCAAGGTCAAGAGTCGATGAGTCACCAACGTCGCCTCACAACGGCAGCGAGGGGACGCCTCCCGGACGCGCGGGAAGCCTCCCCTCGCTGCTCACACCAGAAGTCCGCGGGGTCTAGGCGTCCGCCCGCTGCATGACGAAATCGACGGCGTCGCCGACCGTCTTGATGGCGGCGGCCTCCTCGTCGCTGATCTTGACGCCGAACCCGTCTTCCATCGTCATGACCAACTCGACGAGGTCGAGGGAGTCCGTTTCGAGGTCTTCCTGGAAGCGTGCCGTCATGGTGACCTTGTCTTCGTCGACGCTGAGCGTGTCGACGAGAATCGTCTTGACCTGCTCGAATACCTCTTCACGCGTCATCGATGAACCTCCGGGTGAGTTTACGCGAGAGTCTACACAATGGCCTGGGGCCGAGAAAGTTCCCCGCCCAGCTCACGCGCAATGGTCGGCTGGAGCTCGCTGACGACGCCCCGGCGGCCCTGGCGGATGGCGTTGGCGATGCCGGCCGCACCCGAGTTGCCGTGAGCGATGACGATCGGCGCGTTCATGCCGACGAGCAAGGCACCGCCGTACTCCTCGGGGTCGAGCGCCGCCTTGAGCGTCATGAGGTCGTGCCTCAGAAGGAGGCCGGCGAGCTTCGTGCCGGCTGAGGAGTCGATGGTTGCGCGCAAGGCGCGCAGAATGGCGCGCGCCGTGCCCTCGATGGTCTTCAGGGCGACGTTGCCGGTGAAGCCGTCCGTCACGACGACGTCGACGACGCGATTCATGATGTCGCGGCCCTCGACGTTCCCGTAGAAGCGCACGCGCTCATCGGTGGCCAGCAAACGGTGCGTCTCGATCACATCCGGGGTGCCCTTGGTAGGCTCCTCGCCGATGGAGAGCAGGCCTACCCGAGGGCGATCGATGCCCATCACCTCTTGCGCGAACGCCTGGCCCATGATGGCGAACTGCAACAAGTGCTCGGGGCGACACTCGGCGTTGGCGCCGGCGTCGAGATACGCGATCGGCGAGGGCATGGCCGGCATGATGGTGCAGATGGCTGGCCGCGCGACGCCCTTGATGCGGCGCACATGCAGCACGCTGGCCGCCACGACGGCGCCGGTGTTGCCGGCCGAGACGAACGCGTCGGCGGCGCCCTCCCGCACCAGCCGCAGGCCGACGACGATGCTCGACTCGGTGCGGTGACGGGCGGCGTGTGCCGGCTCCTCGTCGTAACCGATCACGTCGGGCGCGTGTACGAGCGAGACGGCCGGCGTGGGCTCTGGCAGGCGGGCGCGCAGCGCCGCTTCGTCGCCGACGAGGATGACGTGGAGGTGGTCGCCGGCGACGCTGAGCGCCCCCTTCATGATCTCGTCGGGAGCGTTGTCGCCGCCGGCCGCGTCCACGGCGACGCGCACGACACGGTCGCCGGCGTGCGCGCTCCAGGCGGCGGTGACCTCGTGAGGTGACGTGTAGAGCGGCGTTGTGCCCGCGCTCATGCGCCGAGATCGGCGAGCAGCCTGTCGATGTCGATCGAGGTCGCCACGCTGCGCGCGACCAGGTCGACCTTGGCACGCTCGCGAACGCGCATGCGGCCGAACAGGTGATGCAGCGCGTCGGCCGAGGTGACCGTGTCGCCGGCGACCGAGACGAGCGCGACGCCGCGCTCACGGGCGCGCTCCAGCAGCGCCGGGTCGGGCACGTAACTGCCGGTGAGGATGACGACCACGGTCGGCGTCTCGAGCGCGCTGAGGACGATCTTGGTGCGATCGCCCCCGACCACCACGGCCTTGTTCGGCGTGAGCTCGAAGTAGTGGCGCGCGTGGGCCGGGTTCATGGCGCCGATCATGTACGTCTCGACGAGGGCGTCGGCGTGCTCCTCGCCGCAAAGGTACGTAGCGCCGAGCGCCTTGACGACCTGCCCGACGGAGACGGCGGCAAGCTGCGTGCTGGCGGGCAGGATGCCGTAGCTGGTCACGCCCGCGTCGGCGAGCAGCGGCACGTACTGTTCGCGCACCAGCTCAAGACGCGACTCGGGGACCATGTTGAACACGACGCCGAGGAGGCGTTTCTTCAGCGCCTCCTTGACGTAGAGCACGTCGTCCAGCAAACGCGCCCCGGCGAACTTGGCGATGAGCAACGCACGCAGGTCGAGCTGCGTGACGACGTCCGCGCCGCTGGCGCGCAGGAAGCGACCCTGCCAGATCTCGCCCAAGCCCTCGCAAATGACGACGTCGTGCCGCTTGCGCAGGCGATCGTAGGCGGCGCGCACGCGCGCCATAGGGTCTGTCTCAGACGCCTCGAAGACGTCGTGCAGCGCGTCTTCGTCGAGGACCATCGGGCAGATGTCGGCCAGGTCGTCCTCCAGGGCGAGCAAGTCGCGCACGAACAGCGCGTCTTCGTCGTACGTGGCGGAGGCCTTTTCGGCCCCGGACGTCAGCATGCCGACGGGCTTGAAGTAGCCGACGTTCAGACCGCGCTCGCGGAGCGCCAGGCAGAGACCGGCGGCGATCGCCGTCTTGCCGCCGCTGGCCTGGGTGGATGCGATATACAGCGACTTGGGCACGAGACCCCCGCCGCTTACTCGTTGTCGAGTACGACGACCTCGCGGCCCTTATAGGTGCCGCAGGTGGGACAAGCGCGGTGCGGCAGCTTGGGACTCTTGCACTGCGGGCACGTGCTGGAGGTCTCGACGCTCAGCTTCTGCTGGGCGCGACGGCTGTCGCGCTTGGACTGCGACTTTTTTCTCTTAGGTACGGGCATGGTGTTCTCCTCGAATCAAGCAGACAGGGAACTGTACCACACGGAGCGCTAGTCCGCGGCCTCGTGACCGTGGCCGGGATCCTCGTTGAGATTCGCTCCGCACAGCGGGCAGAGTCCGCGGCACTCGGAGCGGCAGAGGAGCTTGTCGGGCAGGGCTTCGGCGATGAGATCGCGCACCCAGCGCTCAAGATCCAGGTTGTAGGCGGCGACGTAGCCGGTCTCGTCCTCCTCCTCGTCCTCGATCTCGGAGTCGCCGTGGCGGATGTACTCGACGCCGCGCGCGGCGAGCGGCACGGCGGCATCGTCGAGACAGCGCTGACAGGGCCCGTGCAGGGTGGTCTCGAACTCGCAGACGAGCGTCATGTTCTCGCCGACTTTGGCGGCCGTCAGCGAGGCGTCGACGACACCGTCGTCGCCGACCAAGTACTCAAGGCCGCCGAAGACGAACGGCGCCACCTCGACGGGCAGGCGCCGCCACGCTTCGCTCGTCTCGTCGAAGCGCAACGAACGCAGGTCGAAACGGCGCATGGTGAGACCGGCAGACCTGTCGACGCCGACGATTACGGCTGGAGATCGTCGGCGGCGTGACCCTGCAGACGCTCACGACCGCGGCGCACGGCGGCGATGAACTTCTCGAGGTTGGTCTCGAGATTGGCGAGGACCTCGTCGGCGTAGTCCTCGGCGCCGAGACGCGTGGCCCGCTCGCGCTCGCGCGCGTCTTCCATGATCTGCTGCGCGTTGCGCTCGGCGAGGCGCACGATCTCGGTCTCCGAGGCGAGGCGGTCGGCGCGATCCTGCGCCTCCGCCAAGATGCGGTCGGCCTCTTGTTTGGCCTCGGCGAGCATCTCCTGGCGCTCCTTGACGATCCAGCGCGCCTGTTTGATCTCCTCGGGGATGGTCGAGCGCATCTGGTCGAGGATGTCGTAGATCTCCTCGCGGTCGAACATGACGTTGTCGGTCAGCGGGACCGAACGCGCGTTGTGAATGAGGTCGTCGAGCTTGTCGATGAGAACCAGGACATCCATGGTGATCAGCAATCCCCCTAAGTAGCTTGCGCTCGTGTCGGGAACATCTCTGCCAAACGGCGTGCCACTGAAAAGGGCACGAGATCGGTCACAGAACCTCCAAACGAAGCGATCTCCTTGACCCCGCTGGAGCTAAGGTAGCTATGCTCGGGCGAAGCCATCATGAACACGGTTTCGATATCCGGCGCCAACTTCCTATTTAGCTGCGCCATGGCGAACTCGTACTCGAAGTCGGAGATCGCGCGCAGACCCTTGAGGATGACCTGCGCATCCCACTTCCTGGCGAAATCCACCACCAGTTCATTGAAGCTGTCGATGACGACATTCTCGCAGCCGGCGAGCGCCTCACGCAGAAACGCCTCACGTTCTTCGGGCGAGAAGAGCGGCGACTTCCGTTGTGGCTGCTCGATGAGGCCGACGACCACGCGGCCGAACTTGGCCGCGCCGCGCTGGATGATGTCGAGATGTCCGACCGTGACGGGGTCGAAGGTGCCCGGGCAGATCGCCGTGGTGTTACGAGGCATCGAGGGCGCCCGCCGGCTCAGGTTGCCGCTGCATCATCGTCGTCCGTTTCCCCCTGGGTCGGCTCTTCCCCGGCCACCAAGAACGTGACCCGCGTGTCTCCGTACCGCTTCTCTCGCGCGACGCGCCACGGCAACTCTGCCCGAGTGCGCGCCGACGTCTCGACCACGAGCACGGCTCGCGGGGCCAGTACCGGCTGCAGGAGCGCGACGAGCACCGGCTGGATCTCCGCGTACATCTCGTACGGGGGATCCACAAACAACAGAGTATATCTCTCCCCCCGATGAGCGTCAGCCGTCAGCGCCTGGCGGTAGTCGGCGCCGACAACGCGCGCCGGCGGGGCGCCTTTGGGCGCCGCTTCCGGCGCGCCGTCCGACCGTCGCCTTGCGCTCGAGACCTCCAGCCGGGCGAGGTTACCTTCCAGGACGCGGCGCGCCTGCCGGTCGCGCTCGACAAACGTGCAGGCGACGGCGCCGCGCGAGAGCGCCTCAATGCCGAGCGCCCCGCTCCCGGCGAACAGGTCGAGACAAACGTGGCCGGCGAGCGGCTCGCCGGCGCCCGCGAGCCGTGCCTCGGGCAGCGCCGTGAGCACATCGAAGACGGCCTCGCGGACCCTGTCGGACGTGGGCCGCGTGCCTCTGCCGGCCGGCGCCGCGAGCGGCCTGCCTCGCCAAAGGCCGCCGACGACCCTCATGCGCGTCCCTCGCGCGCGGCCAGGCGGGCCGCAGCCGCGCGAGTCTGCCTGCCACACAGAGTGAGCGTGAGCGCATCCATGGCGGCATCATACCGGCCGGTCACGAGCCGCCAAACGGGCCGGCGACACCGGCTCAGGCCTCGGCGGCGGTCCCGGGGCCGCCCAAGAGGCGCGTCACCTCGGCATCGCCCGTCTGGGTGAAGTCGTCGTACCAGGCGCCGACGCCCCAGAACGGTTCCGGCGTCGCCACGCAGACGACCTCGTCGGCCAGGCGCGCGAGCTCGTCGTGCGCCTGGCGAGAGGCGACGGGCGCGGCGACGACGATCCGCGCCGGGTTCGAGGCTCTGACCGCCTCGACGGCGGCTCGCATGCTCGCGCCGGTCGCCAGACCGTCGTCGACGAGCAGCACCGTGCGGTCGCGCAGATCGAGCGGCGACCGGTCGCCGCGGTAGAGGCGTTCTCGCCGTTCGAGCTCGCGCTGCTCACGGCCTGCCACCGCTTCGAGCGCTTCGTCCTCAACACGGAGCAGACGCACGATGTCGGCGTTGAGGACGCGCACGCCGCCGGAAGCGATCGCCCCCAAGGCGAGCTCCTCTCGACCGGGGGCCCCGAGCTTGCGCACGAGAAAGACATCGAGCGGAGCCGCGAGCAGGCGGGCCACGACAGCCGCCACAGCCACGCCGCCGCGGGCCAGTCCCAAGACGACGACATCGGGCCGACCGGCATACGTCTGCAAAATCCGCGCCAGCTCGGCTCCCGCTTCGGCGCGATCGTGAAAGGGTCGCACGCTCGTCCCTCACCTCCAGGGTCTCACTCCCTGCTGCCTCAAGGGTACCCGTCGTGCCGGCGACCTAACGGCCGGCATTCCGCCTCGGCCGAGCGCCGGCGTCAGCCTTCGCGGGCCAGCACCAGCGGGCGCGCTGTGACGGGACCGTCGCCGATCTCGAACGCGTCGGCGAGCAGCGTGTGGGCGTGCGCCCGGCGCGCCGCGTCACGCGAGAACACCATGCCGAGCAGGTCACCCTCGCCCACCTCGTCGCCCACGCGGCAGCGAAGCACGACGCCCGCGGCGGGATCTATCGTGTCCGTGACACGTTCCCGGCCGGCTCCCGACACCTGGGCGGCGCGCCCCACGGCCAGGGCGTCGATGGCCGTGACGACGCCGCCTCGTGCGGCCCGCGCTTCGTGCGCCGCGAGGCGATGGAACTCCCCCGGCTTCCAGCGGCCCCCTTGCACGTAGCACCAGCGCTCGAACTGCTCTGCGGCGTGGCCGTCGGCGAGCGCCGCCTCGGCGCGCTCGCGGGCCTGCGCCTCGTCGAGACCGAGGTCGGCCAGGGGCAGGAGCGCGGCGGCGAGCGTGAGCACGGTCTCGCGAACGTCTTCGGGACCCGCCCCGCCGAGGACTTGCCACGCCTCCTCCACCTCGAGCCGGTTGCCGACGGCGTAGCCGAGCGGCGCGTCCATGGCCGTGTAGATGCAGGTTGTGGGCCGTTCGTAGGCGGCGCCGATGAGGCGGCAGAGGCGTCCGAGGTTCCGCGCCTTCTCGAGGTCGTTCATGAACGCGCCGCGGCCGACCTTGAGATCGAGCACCAGCGCCGAGGTCCCGGAGGCGATCTTCTTGCCCATGATGCTCGAGGCGATGAGTCCGTCGTTGGGGACTGTCGCGGTCACGTCGCGCAACGCGTAGAGGATCTTGTCCGCGGGAGCGATGCGTTCGCTCTGGCTGACGACGGCGACGCCGATGCGTTCGAGCTGGCGAAGGAAGTCGCCCTGCGGCAGTTGCACGCGAAAGCCCGGGATGGACTCGAGCTTGTCGAGCGTGCCGCCCGTGTGACCCAGCCCGCGCCCCGACATCTTGCCGAAGAGCGCTCCGCAAGCCGCGACGAGCGGGGCGAGGATCAGCGTCACCTTGTCGCCGACGCCGCCGCTCGAGTGCTTGTCGAGCACCGGACGCCGCAACGGGCCGAGGTCGAGGACCTTGCCGCTCTCGACGATTGCGCGCGCCATGTGCAACGTCTCCGAGTCGCTCAGGCCGCGCAGGACGATCGCCATGAGCAAGGCGCCGGCCTGGTAGTCGGGCACCGTGCCGTGCGTGACGCCCTGTACGAAGGCGCCGATCTGCGCTTCGTCCAACTCCTCGCCGTCGCGCTTGCGCGCGATCACCTCGTTCGCGAAGTCCATCTACGCCTCCTCCGGACCGGCGAACTCCGGCCAGCGCGCCGCGGCAGCGGGTATGAGGGCCGCGGCGAGCCGCCGAGAGCAGTCGCTCGCCGCCTCCAGGACGGCCGCGTGCGTATCGGCGCCGCCGGCCGCGTTGGCGACGACGCCGATGAGCATGCACTGGGCGGCGCAGGCGGCGGCGGCGCGCACCTCAGGCGCCGCCGACATGCCCACCACGTCGCCGTAGCGCGCCAGCCAGCGGGCCTCGGCCGGCGTCTCGAACTGCGGCCCGCCGAGCGCGACGTAGACGCCCGCAACGCTTTCGCTCGCGCCCGGCAGGCAGTTCAGGCGCGCGCTCAAGATCGACACCGTGTGCGCCGCTTGCGCCTTCGTGCAGACCGGCAGGCGCTCGGGGCGCGGGCCGTGCGGCGGCCGCTGAAGGTCGATCACGGCCGAGCACACGACCGTCTGCCCGGCGCAGACCGCGCCGAGCCCGCCGCAGGCGTTGACGAGCATGAAGCGCCGCACGCCTGCGGCGGCGAGATCGCGCAGCGGACGCTCGAGGTCTTCGTCGCGCCAGCCTTCGTAGCGATGGGGGCGACCGCAGGCCAGCGCGAGCTTCAGCTCGCGATCCACTGCGGCCGCGCGCGCCAGTATCAGCTTGTTGGCGTGTCCCGCCACCGCCGTGCACGGCCATCCCAGCTCCGCGTACTCGAGCTCGCGGACCACCGCGGCGTCCTCGGGGAGCATAGCCAGCCCGGAGCCGAAAACGATGCCCAGATCCGGGCGCCAGGCGGCGACTGCGTTCAGCACGTGGCCCCTCGGCATCGTTCCCGCGAGCGGGACTGACGGCGTCACGGGATCGCCTCACCCGGCAGCGGCGGGCGTTCGCCGGTGAGCCTCGAGAAGGCCGTCGCGCCGACATCCTCGAGCGCCCCGTCGTAGCGGCCGGGCCTGAGCCCAAGCGCCAGCAGCGGCGAGTACTCGCGCGAGTGGTCGGTGCTCGGCGTGCTCGGGTCCACTCCATGGTCGGCACACAGCAGCATCACGTCCCCAGGCCGCAACAACGCCTCCCACGCGCCCAGCGCGGCATCGACCTCCGCGAGCCCCCGCGCGAACCCCTCGACGTCGTTGCGATGCCCCCAGGTCTGATCGAACTCACCAAGGTTCGCGAAGAGCAGGCCGCGCTCCATCTCGGCCAAGTGGCGCGCGCAGGCGGCAATGCCGGCGGTGTTGTTGGTCGTGTGGTCGTCAACCTCCACGCCCCGCCGCGCGAACAGCTCGCCGACCTTGCCCACGCCGATCACGGGGACACCCCGTGCGGCCAGCAGATCGAGGTAGGTCTCGCCGATCGGCGGCAGCGAGAAGTCGCGGCGCCGCGGCGTGCGTTCGTAGGCGCCCGACGGACCGGCGAAGGGACGGGCGATGACGCGACCGACGGCGTGGTCGCCGCTCAGGATGTCGCGCGCGATGCGGCACCAGCGATAGAGCTCCTCGACGGGCACGACGTCTTCGTGACAGGCGATCTGAAAGACCGAGTCCGCCGAGGTGTACACGATGGGGCGGCCGGTCGCCACGTGCTCGTCGCCCAGCGCGGCGATGATCTGCGTGCCGGACGCCGGCCGATTCCAGAGGACGCGGCGGCCGATGGCCCGCTCGAAGGGACGCACGACGTCGTCCGGGAAGCCCTGCGGATACGTCGGGAACGGCTGTTCCAGCACGACGCCCATCATGGCCCAGTGGCCCGTGGTCGAGTCCTTGCCGGCGGCGTGACTGCCCAGCCGCCCATACGTCGCGTCCGCCCGCGGCGCGCCGAGCGGCAGCCCGATGATCTCGCCTAGCCCAAGCCGCGCGAGTCGCGGCAGCGCGACGAAGCCGCGCTCGACGACGTGACGCAATGTGTTCGACCCCTCGTCGCCGTAAGCGGCGGCATCGGGGAGCTCGCCGGCTCCACAGCCGTCCAGCACGCAGATGAAGACTCGCGTCACGGCTCGTCCCTCTGATCGCTCGGCGCCTGAGAGAGATCGTTTCCGGCGTGCCGGCGACGGGCGCGCGGGTGCGTCTCGAGGAAGACCTCACGCAAGTGATCGGCGGTCACGTGCGTGTAGATCTGCGTGGTGGCGACGTTGGCGTGCCCCAGCATCTCCTGGACGCTGCGCAGGTCTGCGCCGCCGGCGAGCAGGTGCGTCGCGAAGGAGTGACGGAAGGTGTGCGCGCTGGCCTTGCCGGACATGTCCACGCGTTGCAGCAGCCTGGCCAGCAAGTAGGAGACCCCTTGACGGGTGAGCGGCCGTCCCCTGGCGTTGAGGAAGAGCTCGGAGAGGCGCCGCCCGCGCAGCAGCTCGCGGCGCCCGTCCGACAGGTAACGCGTGAGCGCGGTCACGGCCTTGGAGCCGATCGGCACGGCGCGCTCCTTGCCGCCTTTGCCGAGACAGCGCACGAGGCCGCCCTCGAGGTCCACGTCGCCTTCGCGCAGGCCGACCAGCTCGCCGACGCGAAAGCCGCCGCCGTAGAGCAGTTCGAAGACCGCCAGGTCGCGCTGCCCCAAGGCCGTCGCCGGCGTGATCGCGGCGAGGATCGCCTCGATCTCCTCGACGTCGAGGACGCGCGGCAGGTCGTGGGGTTTCTTCGGCGTGCGCAGCCGGGCGACCGGGTCGTCCTCGCGCCGGCCCTCGCGCACGAGATAGGCGTAGAAGGAGCGCACGGCGGCGAGCCGGCGGGCGACGCTCGCCGCCGAGCCCTCGCCGCCCTCCGCCGCGAAGTAGGCGCGCGCCTCCTCCTCGCGTGCGCTGCCCGGCGTGCCGCCCCGCCGGCGCAGCCAGTCTGCGTAGCGACCCAGATCACGCCGGTAAGCGAGGATGGTGTTCTGGCTGCGCCCTCGCTCGTAGGCGAGATAGTCGAGGAACTCCGCCACGAGAGGGTCGAGAGGCGGAGAGGGCAGAGACGGCGCCGGCCGTACGCTTGCCATGACCGGAACGCTCAGGCGCCGGCCGCGCCGGCGACGCGAACCAGCGCCTCGGCCAGAGCGTAGACCTGGGCGAGCCGGTCCAGCCGCATGTGCTCCTGAGGCGAGTGCACGCGCTCGTACCCGACGCCGAGCGTCAGCGACGGCAGGCCGAGGTGATTGAACACGTTGGCGTCCGAGCCGCCGTTGCCCTCGATGGGTTTGAACATGAGACCGGCGTCGGCGGCCGCAGCAGCGGCCAGCCGCATGGGCAGCGACCGAGGTTTGTGACGGTAGCCGAAGTAGTGGTCGTGCACGCTGATGTCGACATCGATGCCGGTCTCGGTCGCGGCGAGCGTCAGGGTCTCAACCATCTCCCCCACCACGGCCGCCACTTTGGCGTCGTCCCGGCTGCGCGCCTCGGCGCGCAGGGCGCAGCGGTCGGGGACGATATTCGTCGCCACGCCGCCGCTGATCACGCCGACATTGACCGTGGTCTCCTCGTCGACCGCACCTTGCGGCAACGCCACGATGGCCCGCGCGGCGGCCAGGATGGCGCTGCGGCCGTCCGCCGGAGCCATGCCGGCGTGGGCTGCGACGCCCAGGAACTCGGCCGTGACGAGCTTGTGCGTCGGCGCCGCGGCGATGGCGCTGCCCGGCTCGCCCGAGCTGTCGAAGATGAAGACGACCTTGGCCGCGAGGCGGGAGATGTCGAAGGCCTTCGCGCCGCGCAGGCCGACTTCCTCGCCGGCCGTAAGGAGGATCTCCACGTCGGCGGCCGGCCGGTGGTCGGCGAGCTCGCGCAGGAGGAGGAGCAGCACGGTCACCGCCGCCTTGTCGTCGGCGCCCAGGATAGTCTGGCCATCCGTGCGTACGACGCCGTTCTCGCAGATCACGACGGGGGCGCGCTCCAGCGGGACGGTGTCCAGGTGCGCGCACAGCGCGATCGGCACGCCGGTTTCGCGGCCCGGCACGCGCACGAGGAGGTTTCCGGACGCCTCCGGACCAACGGCCGTGGCGTCCTCCTGCGCCTCGAAGCCGAGCGCCGCGACGTACTCCTTGACGTACTCGGCGATGGCGCGTTCCTCGCCCGACGGCGATCGTATGCCCGCCAGCCGCACGAAGAGGTCGCGCAGCTCGTCTACGCTTGCGCCGGGCACGCGTCCTCCAACTCTTCCTCGTGCGTTCCCCGGCGCTGTGCCGCGGCGCCGACGAAGTCGCGGAAGAGCGGCGCCGGGCGCGTGGGCCGCGACTTGAACTCGGGGTGAAACTGCGCCGCCACGAACCAGGGGTGATCGGCAAGCTCGCAGACCTCGACCAGGCGACCGTCGGGAGAGGTGCCGCTGACGATCAAGCCCGCCGCCTCAAGCCGCGGCCGCAGCTCGTTGTTCACCTCGTAGCGGTGACGATGGCGCTCCTGCACCTCCTCACAGCCATACGCCCGCTGCGCCTTCGTGCCGGGGATCAGCTTCACCAGCGACGCCCCGAGGCGCATGGTCCCGCCCATGTCGGCGATGCCCTTCTGCTCCGGCAGGAGGTCGATCACGGGGTACTCCGTGGCCGCGTCGAACTCCGTCGAGTTGGCGCCGGTCATGCCGCAGACATTGCGCGCGAACTCGGCCACGGCGCATTGCATACCGAGACAGACTCCGAGAAACGGTACGCCCTGCTCGCGGCAGTAGCGCACCGCCTCGATCTTGCCCTCGATGCCGCGCTGGCCGAAGCCGCCGGGCACGATGACCCCGTCGGTCCCCGCCAAACGCTCGGCGACCGAGGCCGGTGTGAGGTCCTCCGCGTCGATCCACACGAGATTGAGCTTGCGACAGTGATGGATGGCGGCGTGTTTGAGCGACTCCCACACCGAGAGGTAAGCCTCGTGAAGCTGGACGTACTTGCCGACCAGGGCGATGGTCACCGGCAGCCGGCAGGAGTCGATGCGCTCGACGAAGGCGCGCCACTCACTGAGGTTCGGCGAGGGAGCCTCCAGGTGCAGCATGCGCACGACGAGATCGTCCAGGCGCTCGTCGTGCATGAGCAAGGGCACGCGGTAGATGTCGTCCGCGTCGCGGGCCGAGATCACGGCGTCCGGGTCGACGTCGCAGAACAGCGCGATCTTCTCGCGAATGCCGCGCGAGAGGGGCTCCTCCGAGCGCGCCACGATCACGTCCGGCTGGATGCCGATCTGGCGCAACTCGGCGACCGAGTGCTGCGTCGGCTTGGTCTTGGCCTCGCCGACGACGCCCATGACCGGAACCAGCGTGACGTGCACGTAGAGCACGTTCTCGCGGCCGATGTCCTTGCGGAACTGGCGAATCGCCTCCAGAAACGGCAGGCTCTCGATGTCGCCGACCGTGCCGCCGACCTCGGTGATGAGCACATCGGCGCCGGTGCTCGCCGCCAGCCGATGCACGCGGCTCTTAATCTCGTTCGTGATGTGCGGGATGACTTGCACGGTCCCGCCCAAGTAGTCGCCGCGTCGCTCCTTGGTGATGACGGCGTTGTAGATGCCGCCCGTGGTGACGTTGGAGTCGCGCTGCACGTACTCGTCGAGAAAGCGTTCGTAGTGTCCGAGGTCCAAGTCCGACTCGGCGCCGTCCTCGGTGACGAACACCTCTCCGTGCTGGAACGGGCTCATCGTGCCGGGGTCGACGTTGATGTAGGGGTCGAACTTCTGGCTGGCGACCTTGAGCCCGCGGGCCTTGAGCAGAAGGCCGATGGAGGCGGCGGTGATGCCCTTGCCGAGGCCGGAGACAACCCCACCGGTCACGAAGATGTGCTTCGTCATGCCCCCTCCACCCCTTCTTGCGCTGTCCCCATGAAACCGACGGCCCGTCCCCCAAGCTTCGCGCCGGGCACGCGCGTGCCGTCCCCGCCGATCACGGGCACGGCGGCGCCCGGCACTGGAGCGAAGGATTTGGCGGGACCGAGGGCGCGCCCGTTCGATTTCGTACGGGCCGGCGCGACTTCTTGACCGGCGAGCCCACGGATCACTGCGTCAGTATATCATCGGCGCCCGACCCGGCAACGATGCCGGCGGCCGCCCCCCTCCTCCGCGGATCAGCCGGCGGAGGCGGCTTTGGCGAGCAGGCCCTCGGCGTGCTCGCGCGCGGCTCGGTCGGCCGGTGCCGCGCCGAGCATGCGGCAGAGTTCGGCCAGCCGCGCCTCACCGCTCACCTCGTTCACCGTCGTCTCGGTGGTACCGGCCTCCACATCCGCCGCCTTGACGATGGCGAAGTGCCGTTCGCCGTAGGCCGCGACCTGAGGAAGATGCGTGATGCAGACGACCTGGCGATGCCGGGCGAGGCGCGCCAGACGTTCGCCCACGGCGCTCGCCGTGAGACCGCCGATGCCCTGGTCTACCTCGTCGAAGATGAGCGTCTCGACGTCGTCACCGAGCGGGACGATGCCGCGGATGGCGAGCATCGCCCGGGCCAGTTCGCCACCCGAGGCCGTCTCACGCAGCGGCCGCGGCGGCACACCGGGGTTGGCGCTGAAGCGAAACTCCACTTGGTCGGCCCCGCGGGGGCCGAGCGCCTCCCAACCCTCGCCCCTGCCGCCGACCACGATGCCGAAGGTCGCGTGCGGCATGGCGAGGCGGTGCAGCTCCTCCTCGATGAGGGGGGCGAGGCGGGCCGCCGCTCGGCGCCGCGCCGAGCTCAGCGCTCCCGCCGCGGCCAGCGCCCGCTCCCGAGCGGCCTGCAAGGCCGCCTCGGCCCGGCCGGCGTCGTCCTGCGTCTGCGCCAGGCGCTCGAGGCGCAGACGCGCCTCATCCGCATGGGCCAGCACCGCGTCGGCGCTCTCGCCGTATTTGCGCAGGAGGGTCTTGACGGCGTCGTAGCGGAGCTCGACCGCGTCGCGACGGCCGGGCTCCACGTCGAGCTCCTCGATGTAGGCGCGCACTTGCGCCGCCGCGTCGTCGAGCTCGGCGTGGAGCCTGATGAGTTCCTCGTCGAGCGGCCCCAGACTGTCGTCCAGCGCCGCCGCCTCGGCGAGCCGGCGTTGCGCGACGCGCAGGGAGTCGAGCGCGGTGGCGTCACCCTCGCCGGCGAGCAAGGCGTAGGCGCCTCCGACGCGCTCGAGCAGCTTGCCGGCGTGGCGCAGACGCTCGCGCTCACGAGCGAGCGCGACGTCCTCGCCCGGATGGAGTTGCGCCGCTTCGATCTCGGCGACCTGGTAGCGCAGGAGCTCGCCTTCGCGCGCGCGATCAGCGCCGCCGGCGCGCGCGTCCTCCACGGCGCGGGCCGCCTCGCGCGCCGCCGAGTAGGCGGCGCCGTACTCCGCGAGGATGGGCGCCAGCTCCCTCGCCGCGGCGGCGTCCAGCAGTTCCAGCTGGCGGCCGAGCTGCAACAAGCGAGCGTGCTCGAGTTGACCGTAGAAGGCGAGACGCCGCTCCAGCGCCTCGTCCACTGCGGCCGCCGAGCTCAGCAGCCCGTCGAGCAGAAAGCGCGAGCGCCCGCTACGCGGCAGCTCGCGAGCCACCGCCAGCGTGCCGTCGGCGGTCTCGAAGAGGGCCTGCACGACGGCCCGCGAGGCGCCCTGCCGAATGAGCTCGTCGCCGCCCTTCTGCCCCATGAGCAGGCCGACTGCCTGAGCCAGGAGCGTCTTGCCGGCGCCGGTCTCGCCGGTGATGACGTTGAGTCCAGGGCACAGTTCGAGGCGCGCACGCGCGATGAGCACGAGATTGTCGATCGCGAGTTCAGCAAGCATCGGGCCTCTCGAAGAGCTTGCGCTCGACGTTGCGGTAGAAGGACGACTCGGCCGTCATCACGAGGCGCGCCCGCGCCGCCCCGGCCGCGATGCGCACGGCCTCGCCGAGAGCCATGCGGCCGACGGACTCGCCGTCGCAGGCGACGTCCGCGACCTGCGTGGGCGACACGTTGCGCGCCAGGATTGCATGGTGCGGGCGCAGCACCACCGGCCGAAAGGCCAGCGAGTGCGGCGCGATGAAGTTGAGGATGAGCACCTCGGCGTCCCACTCGACGATCGGGCCGCCGCACGAGAGGTTGTAGGCCGTCGACCCGGTGGGCGACGCAACGATCATGCCGTCGCACGACATGCTGCCCACCGTGACCCCGGCGACCTCGTACTGCAGCTTGAGCACATGGCGCGGCGCGACGCGGCTGAGCACCACGTCGTTGACCGCCGTGAAGGTGCGTTCGCCGATGTGCACCTCGACGGTAAAGAGCTCGAAGATGCGATAGTCGCCCGCGAGGATGCCCGGGAGGGACGACGCCCAGCCGTCTCTGGGCAGCGCCGCGAGGAACCCCACGTTGCCGAAGTTCACGCCGAGGGTGGGCACCCCGGCCGCCAGGTTGTGACCTAGCGCCCTGAGCACCGTGCCGTCGCCGCCGAACACGAGGCACATGTCCGCGTCGTGGATGTCTTCGTCGGTGCGTACGGCGAACCCCAGAGCGGCGAGGTCTGGGTGCTTCGCGGCCTCACTCGCCGGAGCGACGAGCTCGAGGCCGCACTCACGCCCTATCTCAGCGAGCCGCACGAGGGCCTCGTTCACGGCCTTGTTGAAGTGGTGCGTGCGCACCGCGATGCGGCGCACCGGCTCAGGCATGGGCTCGCTCGACGGCGACGGTGACGGCGGAGGCGACATCGACGGCGTAAACGGCCAGCGGAGCGTTCGCGTCGCAGAAGTAGACGAAGTACTCCACGTTCCCCTTCGGTCCGGGATGGCCGGAGTCGCAGACCCCGAGGACGCGAGCGCCACGCTCCGCGAGCCACTCACAGACGCTCTGGAGCACGTCGCGGTGCACCGCCGGATCGCGCACTACGCCACCCTTGCCGACACGTTCGCGCCCCGCCTCGAACTGGGGTTTCACGAGCACGAGGCCACGGTAGCCGGGTCGCAGGCATTCTAGCACGGCGTTCAGCACCAGCGTCAGTGAGACAAACGAGAGATCGGCGGTGACGAATGACGGAGCAAAGGGCAGGTCCGCGGGTTGAAGATAGCGCGCGTTCGTGCGCTCCAAGACCGTAACACGAGGATGCTCACGGAGGCCCCAATCGAGCTGTCCGTAGCCGACGTCGACGGCGGCGACGCGGGCTGCGCCGCCCTGGAGAAGGCGGTCGACGAAGCCTCCCGTAGAGCTGCCCAGATCGCAGACGTCTTCGCCGCTCACGTCGATGCCGAGCACGTTCAGTGCATGATCGAGCTTCTCGCCGCCGCGCGAGACGAAGCGGCGGCGCGCGGCAACCATGAGATCGGCGGAAGGATCCACGCTCACGCCGGGTTTGTCGACAACGCGGTCGCCGACACGCACGTCGCCGGCGAGCACGGCCGCTTGCGCCTGGGCGCGCGACGGGAAGAGGCCGCGCGCCACAAGCAGCGCGTCCAGCCGCTCGCGCTGTGCCATCTCTCAGCCGGCGGCGGCCAGCTGAGACTGGCGCGCCAGGATCGCGGCCGCGATCGCCGCCGGCGTGAGGCCGACGTCGCTGAGCAGACGCCGGCGGTCGCCGTGCGGCACGAACGCGTCCGGCAGCCCGAAGCGGAGCACGGGGATGCCGAACGACGCCAGGTGTTCGAGGACGGCGCTGCCGAAGCCGCCCGCCAGCGCGTTCTCCTCGATCGTGACGATGAACTGGTGCGACGCCGCCAGGCGATCGAGGAGGGCGGTGTCGAGCGGCTTCACGAAACGCGCGTCGATCACCGTGGGTTGCTTGCCCTGGGCGCGCAGGAGCGCCGCGGTCTCGCGCGCGAGGTCGACGCCCGTGCCGATGCCGACCAGGGCGATCTCTTGGCCCTCCTCGAGCGTCTCCCCGCGGCCGACGGCCAGCGGCTCGAGCGTCGTCAACGTCGTCAGCGGAGCCTCCAGGCCACGCGGGTAGCGGATCGCCGCGGGGCCGTCGCCGGCCAGCGCGGTCGCCAGCATACGCTGCAACTCCTCCTGGCTCGACGGGGCCATCACGGTGAAGTTGGGGATGGCCCGCAAGTAGGTGAGGTCGAAGGCGCCGTGGTGCGTGGGGCCGTCGTCGCCGACCAGGCCGGCCCGGTCCACGGCGAACGTGACCGGCAGACGCTGCAGGCCGACGTCTTGCACGAGCATGTCGAAGGCGCGCTGCAGGAAGGTCGAGTAGATGGCGACCACCGGCTTGTAGCCGCCGATGGCCAGCCCCGCCGCGAACACGACGGCGTGTTCCTCGGCGATGCCGACGTCGTAGAAGCGCTCGGGGAAGCGATGCGCGAACGGCCCCAGGCCGGTGCCCTCGGTCATCGCGGCGGTGATGGCGACGACGCGCTCGTCCTGCTCCGCGAGGCGCACGAGCGCCTGTCCGAAGGCATCCGTGTAGGAGGTGCCGACGGCGGCGCGCTTGCGCTCGCCGTTGGTGAGGTGGAACGGCGCGGTGCCGTGGAACGCCTCCGGCCGCGCCTCCGCCGGTTTGTAGCCCTTGCCCTTGACGGTCTTGACGTGCACCACGACCGGGCGTCGCGTCTCGATCGCCTGCCCGATGCTCGTGCGCAGGGCGTGCATATCGTGCCCGTCGATGACGCCGATGTACGCGAAGCCCAGCTCCTCGAAGAGCATGCCGGGCACGAGCAGGGCCTTCATCGACTCCTTGACGTCCTTGCCGAAGCGGTAGGCCTGGGGGCCGATAGCCGGGATGCGCGCGACGGTACGCTCCAAGTCCTCGCGCAGACGGGTGAGCATCGGGTCGAGGCGGATGCGGTTCAGGTAGAGCTGGAGGGCGCCCACGTTGGGCTGGATCGACATCTGGTTGTCGTTGAGGACGACAACGAGCGGTGAGCGAAGGTGACCTGCCTGATTCATCGCCTCGAAAGAGACGCCGCCCGTGAGCGCGCCGTCGCCGACCACGCAGACGACGGTCTGGTTGCGGTCGTGGGCGAGCTTGGCGGCCTGCACGAGACCGAGCCCGTAGCTCAGCGAGGTGGAGGCGTGACCCGTGCCGACGACGTCGTGCGGCGACTCGTCTCGATTGGGGAAGCCACAGAGCCCGCCGTACTGGCGAATGGTCTCGAAGCCCTCGCGCCGGCCGGTGAGCAGCTTATGCGCGTAGCACTGATGACCGACGTCCCAGATGATCTTGTCGCGCGGGCTCTCCAGCATGCTGTGCAAAGCGACGGTGAGCTCGACGGTGCCGAGGCTGGCGGCGAGATGGCCGCCGGTCTCGCTGACACCGGAGAGGATAGCGTCGCGGATCTCCGCGGCCAGGATCTCGAGCTCGGGCTCCGTCAGGCAGCGAAGATCGGACGGATCGGTGATGCCGGCGAGGTAGCTCATCGTCGCTGGAGTATAGCACCGGGCCGGCGTGGTCCTCGGGGACCCTCCGCGCCGGCTACGTGCGCCGGCAGAGGATATAGCTCGTGATCGCCGCCAGGTCGTCGGTGGCGCCGGGCAGCTCGGCGAGCCGTTCCGCCGCTCGCTCGTAGGCGGCCCGCGCCAGGCGCTCGGCCTCCTCCATGCCGAAGCGCGAAACATAGGTCACCTTCTGCTGTTCACGATCCTTGCCGACGCTCTTGCCGAGTTCTTCGGGGCTACCCTTCTCGTCCAGGATGTCGTCGACGATCTGGAAGAGCAGGCCCAGTTCGGCCGCGAAGCGACGGTACGGCCGCGGGTCGGCGGCGCCGCCGAGGAGCGCGCCGCAGACGACCGCGGCCTCGATGAGACGGCCCGTCTTGAGCGCGTGCAGGAGGCGCAAGTCGTCGTCCCCGGCGGCCAGGCCGGCGACGTCCATATACTGGCCGCCCACCATCCCCTGCAGGCCGGTCGCGCGCGCGATCTCGAGCGCCGCCGCGAGCAGTACGTCCGCGGCGGCCGTCTGCCGCTCCAGCAGCAGAAGGAACGCCTCGGCGAAGAGCCCGTCGCCGGCGAGGATCGCCACGTCCTCACCGAAGGCCACGTGACAGGTGGGACGCCCGCGCCGCAACGTGTCGTCGTCGATGGCGGGCAGATCGTCGTGGATGAGCGAGTAGGTGTGGATGAACTCGAAGGCGGCGGCCGTGGGGAGCGCATCTTCGGGACGGCCGCCGAGGCTGCGCACCGTGGCCAGCACGAGCACGGGACGGATACGCTTGCCGCCGGCGAGCAAGGAATGGCGCATGGCGGCTACGAGCCGCGCCGCGCGCGCGTCCTCGCCGAAGTCGACGGCGGCGAGGTACCCCTCGACCATGTCGAGCAGATCCGCAGGGTAGGCGGCGCGATCGTCTGCGGCGTGCACCGCGTCTTCCCTCAGCCGCCGGCCTGGCCCAAGTGCTCGAGGTGGCGGCTCGCCTGCTCAACCATTTCCGTACCGCGCTCGAGCAGGCTGAGCTCGACCTCCGCCGCGCCGCCGCCGAGTCGCGGCACGAGCGCGTCGACTTCCTCGAGCAGCGCCTCGATGCGGCTTACCGCAGCGTTCACCCCGAGCTCACGCTCGGGCGTGCCTCCGGTGCTACTCATCGGCGTGCCCCATGGCGCGCTGCGCCCCGCCCAACACGCCGTTGACGAACACACCGGCCTCGTCCGTCGAGTACCTCTTGGTGAGACGCACCGCCTCGTCGATGGCGACCGGCGGCGGCGTGACGCCGCTCTTCATCTCCCAGAGCGCCAGACGCAGGATGTTGCGCTCGAGCGGGGCGATGCGGTAGAGCGGCCACTCGCGCGAGTACTCCGCGAGCTCGGCGTCGAGGGCGTCTCGCTGCGCCAGGACGCCCTGCACGGCGAGCACCGTGAACTCGTCCGGGGCGTAGCCCTCGCGCAGGCGGTGACCCTGCACCAGTTCCTCCATGGTCAGCGAGGTGACGTCTCGCTGATAGAGGAGGAAGACGGCGTCACGGCGCGCCTGCTTCCTGCTGGGCCGTGTGGCGCTCAGCGTGTGTTCCCGAGCGCGCTCAGACCGGCTCGATGGCGAACAACGGCTGCCCGTACTCGACGGTCTGACCGTTCTCCACGAGGATCTCGCGCACCACGCCGTCGATGTCCGAGGTCAGTTCGTTCATCATCTTCATCATCTCGAGGATGCAGAGCGTCTGGCCGGCGCTCACCTCGTCGCCGACCTCGACGAACACCGGCGCCTGCGGCGACGGCGAGCGGTAGAACGTCGCTACCCACTTCGAGCGCACGATGTGGTGGCCGTTCGTCGACGCGTCTGGGGCGGCGGCAGGCTGAGCCGCGGCCACCGGCGCGGGCGAGGGCGCCGCGGCCGGCTCGGCGCCGGCCTTGCGCACCGTCACCTTGAAATCGCCCTCCTCGATCACGACCTCGTTGATGTCGCTCTCGTCCACGATCGTGAGGATGTCGCGCACGCGGTTGGCGGACTCGTCGGCGAGCGCAGCGCCGATTTGAGCGCTGAGGAAACGGTCGTGCAAGCCGAAGACGTCCGCCTCCGGACCGACGTGATGCCGCTCTAAGTAGGCGCGCGTCGTCTGCGGGAAGAGCGCGTAGCTGATGACGTCCTCCTCGCAGCGGGCGAGATCGCCGATCTCGGCGCGATAGTCCTCGAGCGTCTCCGAGACGAGATCGGCGGGGCGGCAGGCGATGGGCTGCTCGTCGCCCAGCACACGCTCCACGACCTCCTGCGAGATAGGCCCGGGCGCCGCGCCGTACATGCCGCGCAGGTAGGCCTTCATCTCGTCCGGCACGATGTGCCAGCGGCGCCCGGAGAGGACGTTGAGCACGGCCTGCGTGCCCACGATCTGCGACATCGGCGTCACCAGCGGCGGAAAGCCGATCTCGGCGCGCACGATGGGGATCTCCTCGAGCACCTCGGGCATGCGGTCGAGCGCGTTTTGCTCTTTGAGCTGGCTCTCGAGGTTGCTGATCATGCCGCCCGGGACCTGATGCGAGTAGACCTGCATGTGCGTGAGCGAGGTGACGCCGCGATCGTGGCCGACATCCTTGCGCACCTCCTCGAAGTACTTGGCGATGGCGAACAGCTTCTCGAGGTCGAGCTCGGTGTCGTAGGGCGTGCCGATGAGCGCCGTCACCACCATCTCCGTGGCCGGCTGCGAGTTGCCGAAGGCCAGGGGCACGGTGGCCGTGTCGATGACGTCGACGCCGGCCTCGATGGCCTTGAGGTAGGTCATAGGCGCCAGACCACCGATGTAGTGGCTGTGCAGCTGAATGGGCACCGGAATCTCGGCCTTGAGGCGGCCGATGAGCTGCTCGGCGTAATACGGCGACAGCAGAGCCGCCATGTCCTTGATGCAGATTGAGTCGGCGCCCATATCGACCAGCCTGTGGGCGACGCCCAGGTAGTGATCCAGCGAGTGCACCGGCGAGATCGTATAGACGACGGCCCCCTGGAAGTGCTTGCCGCTCTCCTTGATGGCGGCGGCAGCGGTCTCGACGTTGCGGATGTCGTTGAGGGCATCGAACACGCGGAAGATGTCGATGCCGTTCTCCGCCGCCTTGGCGACGAAGCGGCGCACGATGTCGTCGCCATAGTGACGATAGCCGACGAGGTTCTGGCCGCGCAGCAGCATCTGCAGCGGCGTGCGCACGACGTGGCGCTTGATGAGACGCAGGCGCTCCCAGGGATCCTCATCGAGAAAGCGCAACGAGGCGTCGAAGGTGGCGCCGCCCCAGCACTCCAGCGAGTGATAGCCGATCTCGTCGATTTGCTCGAGGATCGGGATCATGTCGTTGGTGCGCATGCGCGTCGCCCAGAGCGACTGATGGCCGTCACGCAGCGTGGTGTCGGTGATCTTTACCTGACGGGCGCGCATGCGTCCTCCTGTCTCGTCGCGCCGTTAGGCGCGGCTCAGATACTCACCAGTACGGGTGTCGACCTTGACCTTCTCTCCCTCCTCGATGAAGAGAGGCACCTGGATGATGGCGCCCGTCTCCAGGGTCGCCGGCTTGGTCGCCCCCTGCGCGGTGTCGCCCTTGAGGCCCGGGTCCGACTGCGTCACGGCGAGCTCGACGAAATTGGGAGCAGCCACCTCAAACGGCGAGTCGTTGAGGTAGAGGAGCTCCACCTCCATGTTCTCGGAGACCCATTGCAGGGCATCCTTGGCCATCTCCGGGCTCACCGAGACCTGCTCGTAGGTCTCGTTGTCCATGAGCACGACCTCGGTCTCGGTGGAGTAGAGGTACGCCATCTTGCGGGAGTGCGTGCGCATGCGCTCGAACTTCTCGCCGGCGCGAAAGGTCTTTTCGAGCACCGCGCCGGTGGCGATGTTGCGCACCTTGGTGCGCACGAAGGCGCCCCCCTTGCCCGGCTTGACGTGCTGGAACTCGACGATCGTGAACGGCTGGCCGTCGATCTCGATGGCCATACCGCCCTTGAACTGGTTGGTGGACACTACTTCAGCCATGCGGCACCTGCTCAGGGGTAACGTGAATGGACTCGCGAAATGCTAGTTGGCCATGATACCGCAAGCCAGGCGCGCCGTGCAGCAGCCTCAGCCGACGACCTGGAGCTCCTTCGGGTAGAGCGTGAGCCGCTCGCAACCGTGCTCGCTGACGACCACCGTATCCTCGATGCGAATGCCCACGACGCCCTCCAGGTAGATACCCGGCTCCACCGTGCACACCATGCCGACGCGCAGCAGATCGCCGCGCGAGCGACCCAGCGCGGGCGCCTCGTGCACGTCCAGCCCGACGCCGTGCCCGGTGCCGTGCCCGAAGGCCTCGGCGTAGCCCGCCGCGGCGATCACGGCGCGGCAGGCGGCGTCGACATCGTCGCGGCCGTGCGCGCCGTCGCGCACCGCGGCCAGGCCGGCGAGTTGCGCCTCGAGCACGACGGCGTAGAGCTCGCGCAGTTCGCGCGACGGCTCGCCGGCAGCGAAGGTCCTCGTGATGTCGCTGCAGTAACCCTCCACCTTGGCGCCGGTGTCGATGACGACCAACTCACCGGCAGCGACGACACGCTCGCCGGGCAGCGCGTGCCCGTGGGCGCCGTGATCGCCGGCCGCGACGATGGCGGCGAAGGCCTCCCCCTCAGCGCCCAGCCTGTGGTAGACCTCCTGGAGCTGCCAGGCGATCTCCGACTCGCGCCGGCCGGCGAGGGGCAGCGCCGCCACCTCGCGCAGCGCCGCGTCCGTCACGGCGGCGGCGCGCCGCATGAGCGCGAGCTCGTGTGCGTCCTTGATCACGCGCAACTCGGAGACGGTGCGGCGCAGATCGCGCAGGCGACCGCCGTGGCGGCGGCGCAAGCGCCGGTACGCCGCGTAACTGAGGTGACCGCCCTGGAACCCGAGGGCGACGCCGGCGCCAAGCGCGGCGGCGACCGCGGCGGCGGACTCCGCGATGAGGTCTCCGCTGGTGGCCGGCACCAGCACGAAGCCGGCCACCTCCTCACGCACTTGTTCCCAGTACCGCGAGTCGGTGCAGATGAGGGCGACGTCCCGGCCGATGATCAGCGTCGTGTCGTCGCCGCGAAAGCCGGAGAGGTACCGCACGTCGGCCATGGCGCTGACCAGAACCGCGTCCACCCCGGAGCGCGCGAGGAGCTCGCGACAAGCGGCGAGACGGGCGGCCATGTCCGGCCCCCCGGCGCCGGCCGGGCGCCGAGCCGCATTCGCGTTCACGCGTCGCTCCCGGCGGCAGCCATGTCGGCCAGCGCATCGACCGCCTCGACGTAGCCGCCCGCCCCCTTGCCGGAGATGCGCACATCGGCGAGGTCGGCGATCACCGACCGCCGCCGCCACTCCTCGCGCTCGTCCACAGCCGAGAGGTGAACCTCCGCGATGGGCGACGCGACGAGCTCCAGCGCGTCGCGGATCGCGTAGCTGTAGTGCGTCCAGGCGCCGGGATTGATGATCACTGCGGCGGCGCCCGTCACAGCGATCTCATGAAGGCGCTCGATGAGCGCCCCCTCGTGGTTGGTCTGAAAGCACTCTACGGCGAAGCCGCGAGCTGCCGCTCGCGCGCGCACCTTCTCCTCGAGGTCGCCCAGCGTCAGGCTGCCGTAGTGAGCCGGGTCGCGGCGCCCGAGCATGTTCAGGTTGGCGCCGTGCAGCAGCCAGATGGTCTTCAGCGCGTCGCCAGCCACGCGACCGCCTCTTCGAGGAGTTCGTCGGGCACACGCGCGCCCAGAACCGGCTCGCCGAGCGCCCTGAGCAGGACGAACTCGACGCCGTCGCGCCCGGCCTTCTTGTCGCGGCGCGTGAGATCGGCGATCACGCTGGGGACGATGCCGTCAACGTCGCCCGGAAGCTCGAGCGCGCCGAGCAGCCGCTGGGCGCGCTCCGCCTCCGCCGGCGAAAGCCCGCAAAGGCGTTCCGAGAGCCAAACGGCGGCGCGCAGTCCCAGCCCCACCGCCTCGCCGTGCGTGTACCGGCGAAACTGCGTCGCCGCCTCGATGGCGTGCCCGACCGTGTGGCCGAGATTGAGGACGGCGCGCGCGCCCGACTCCTCGCGCTCGTCGGCGCTGACTACATCCAGCTTGTGCTGCGCGCAGATCGCGACCAGGGATTCCGGGATGCGCGCCGCCGTCACGGGATGCGCGGCGAACTCCTCGCATCCGGCCAGGGCGGCGCCGCCGAACGCGAGCCCGTACTTTGCGACCTCCGCGGCGCCGCTGCGAACCTCTCGCACGGGCAGCGTGCTCAACGTGTCCACGTCGGCGCAGACGAGGTGCGGTTGGTAGAAGGCGCCGATGTAGTTCTTGCCGGCACGGAAGTCGACGCCCACCTTGCCGCCGATGGCCGCGTCGACCTGCGCGAGCAGGGTGGTCGGCACCTGCGCGAACCCGACACCGCGTTGGTACGTCGCGGCGCAAAAGCCGAAGAGATCGCCGACGACCCCGCCGCCCAGCGCCACGAGCGTGTCGCTGCGGCGGATGCCGCGATCGTAGAGCACCCCGTAGAGTTCCTCCACGCGGGCGAGGTTCTTCTGCGTCTCGCCCGCGGGGATGACGATCTCGGAGACGGAGAAGCCGGCCGTCGCCAGGCTCTGCGCGGCGTCGCCGAGGTAGAGCGGGGCGACGTTCTCGTCGCAGCACACCACGGCCTTGTTGAGCGGCCGCCGCGCCGCCAGGAGAGCGCCGAGGTCCGCGAGCACGCCGCGGCCGACGACGACGTCGTACGCCCGTGAGAGCGAATAAGCGCGGAGCACTTTCACGAAGCGGCCTCGCGGTCGTCAGGCGTGTGGCCGCTGCCGTACGCGGTCACTGCGCAGACCTCCTCGGCGACCTGGGACGGAGTGCGGCGGCCGTCGTTGGCCACTTGGACGGTGGCCACCGACGCGTAGAGCGCCTCGCGCTCCTGAAGCAGCCGCCGAAAGCGAGCCTCGTCGGCGGCCAGCGGCCGCACGCCCGCGGCGCCGCGCTGCACTCTCTCCCAGAGCGTATCGGCGGGCGCCGTGAGCCACACAACGTGAGGCAAGCGGCGAAGCGCCTCGCGCACGTCGCCGCTCAGCACCGCGCCGCCGCCCAGCGCCAGCACGCAGGGCGACGCCATCGCTCGCGCCACGGCGGCACACACCTCCTCCGCCTCCAAACGCCTGAACGCCTGTTCTCCGTGAGTGGCGAAGATCTCGGAGATGGGGCCGTGGTGCGCCTCAACGAGGGTGTCGGTGTCGACGAAGGGAATGCCCAGGCGCTTGGCGGCGACGCGACCGACGGCGCTCTTACCGCTGCCCATGAACCCGACCAAGGCGAGCGCCCCGGCCGAACCCTGTGCGCTTGCTCCCGGGCCGGCGCTCATCTCGAGCGCAGTCGCTCGCGGAAGGCGGCGATGCCCAGTACGACGTCGTCGACCGTGGCGCCGCCGAACCGCTCGAGCAGCGCATCCGCGAGGGCGAGCGCCACCACGGCTTCGAGCACGACGCCGGCAGCCGGTACGGCGCACACGTCCGAACGCTCGAAGCGAGACTCCACGGTCTCGTGCGTGTTCATGTCGACGCTGGGCAGCGGGCTGCGCAAGGTCGCGATCGGCTTCATCGCCGCGCGTATGACGATGGTCGCCCCCGTCGACATGCCGCCCTCAATGCCGCCGGCCTTGTTGCTCAAGTGCGCATACCCCAGCCCAGGCTGGTAGGTGATGGGATCGTGCGCGGCGCTGCCCGGCACGTCTGCCACGGCGAAACCGAGCCCGAACTCCACGCCCTTGATGGCCGGTACGCCGAGGACGGCGGCGGCCAGAGAGGCCTGCAGGCGACGGTCCCCCTGGACGTAGCTGCCGACGCCGGGCGGGTAACCGTCGACCAGCACCTCGACGACTCCGCCCAAGGTGTCGCCGGCCGCGGCCGCGGCGTCGATGGCCGCGCACATGCGGGCACTGGCCTCAGGGTCGGCGCAGCGCACCGGATCGGCGTCCACGCGTTCGAACTCCGCGAGAATGAGCGGCGCCGTGCTGCGCACGCCGGCGATAGCCACGACGTGACTGACGACCGTACCGCCAACGGCGCCGAGCAAGAGCTTGGCGACGGCGCCGCAGGCGACCTTGGCGGCCGTCTCCCGAGCGCTGGCGCGCTCGATGACGTCGCGAATGTCGTCCAGCTCGTAGAGGAGCGCCCCGCCGAGGTCCGCGTGGCCGGGACGAGGCACGCGGACGGGCGCGGCACGCCCATCCTCAGTCTCGGGCGCGGCCGGCGAGAGCGTGCTGCCCCAGTTGCCGGCGTCGCGATTGGCGACCGCCAGGGCCACCGGGGCGCCGGTGGTGCGGCCGTACCGCACGCCGCCCAGAAAGCTCACGCGGTCCCGCTCGATCGCCATGCGCCCGCCGCGTCCGTAGCCGTGCTGGCGGCGAGCGAGCTCGCGATTCACAGCCTTCGCGTCGACGGCGAGACCCGCCGGACAGCCTTCGATCACGGCGGTCAGCTGGGCGCCGTGGGACTCTCCGGCGGTGAGGTAACGGAGCTTGGTCATGGCGCTAACCTTACCGGGCGCGGCCTTCCCTGCAAAGACGCGTCCGTCGCGCGGAGCGCGGCGCCGTGCCGGCTCTGCGCGTCACCGGCCGCCGTTCCCCGCGACGCGTCCTTAAGCGCCGCGGGGCGGCCCGAAGGCCGCCCCGCACTCCGCACTCTCTCCGCCTGCGCGCGACGCAGGAGCTACTTGACCACCGTTTGGCCGGCGCTCAGCGTGATCGTCTGGTCGCCGCGCATGATCGTCACCGTCTGCGCGTCCACGTTGATGGCGAGAATCTTGATCTCGCCCCAGCCGGTCGTGAAGGTGTCGCCGACCTTCTTGTCGGCGTACGTCACCCCGTCGATTTCCAGCGTGACCATCGCCGTGCCGTTGCTCTCGGTGATGCTCAGCACCTTGATGCTATGGCCGCTCACCGAGCTGCCGCCCGAGCTGCTCACGCTGACGACCTTGATAATGTAGGAGGCGCCGCCCTCTTTGGTCACCTTGACGGATTCCCCAACGTTGATTGTGAGCGAGGTGTCGCCGTTCTCGAACTGGCCGTCGATCAGCGCGAAGGTCACCCCACTGCTTGTGATGCTCGAGACCGTGAAGATGGGCGTGCCCGAGGGGATCTTGTCGCCCTTCGACACCGTATAGGAGGCGCCGTCCACCGTGACCTTGGCCGTCAGCGTGTCGCCGGCGGGCGCTGTGGGGCTCGCGCTCGGTGTCGGCGTCGGCGAGGTCGTCGGCAGCGGGATAAACGGATCCTTGCTCGAGAACTTGTCGAGCAGGGGCTCCTGCTTCGCCGGGTCGACGGTTGCCTCGTCCGCCGATGTCTCCTCGGCGGCGACGGTCGTGGTCACGAGAGGACCGGCGCTGCCCGACTCGTCGGAACCGCCGCGCGCGACGATGACGGCGGCCGCCAGTGCGACACCGATGACCAGCGCCAGCACAAGGTACAGCAGTCGACGCTTCTGAGCCGTCACGACCCATCACCTCCATCCGCGCTGGGGCTTGGCGAGGGCGAGGCCGAAGCCGCCGGGGCCGACGAAGCCGCCGGGGCCGCCTTTCCGCCTCCCCACAGATACGCATCGAGGGTGACGGAGGCGGTCAGCTTGGGTGAGGTGCCCGCCGTGGCCTCCTCGCTCGACGATATGTTGAGGTTCGTCACCTGGAGCATGCGACCCGTCACCCGAAGCGACTCGTTACGCCAAGCGACGTAGCTCTCCAGTCGATGCAGGAAATCCTCGACGTCGAAGAAGCGACCGCTCACCTGGATCGTCGCCGTCTGAATGCCGAACGGCGCGCCGCCGCTCGTCTCGCCGTTCGTAATGCTGTCCAGCGTGACGCCCGCCGCCGAAGCGGTCTTCGTGAGGTCCACGATGAGCGACGGAACGCCCTCACTCTCGGGCAGCATCTTGCCGAGACGAACGACGTCCGTGCGCGACTGCGGCGCGGACTTCTGGTACGACTGGTACCGCGCGAGCTTTTGCTGCTCGGCGTTGAGGTTCGTCTGCGCCGTCTCGACCTGCGTGGTGAGGTCGGAGATCTCGCTGCGCTTGGGGTTGAGAAGGAGGAAGTACCACGCCACGACGAGCAGCAGCGCGACGACGGCGGCGATGATGTAGAGCGTCCTGCCCTCGAGTCGCTTCATTGCGCCCCTCCCGCTGTCTCGAACTTGGTCGTCGGCGGCGCCGTCACGTAAGCGCGCAGCGACGCCGTCACGGTGAACGTGACGGTCGTGCCCGTGGTGGATTCATCCGAGGCGTTCGCCGAGTTGGACAGCTCGATGTTCGTCAACTGCGGGATGAGCCCCAGACGCGTCATGAACTCGGCGACGTCTTTGTGCGAGTAGGTGGCGCCGGCGAACGTCACGTCCACCGTCGGATCGGGCTTCGTCGTCGCGCTCTGCGCCTCGCCGGGGAGCATCGTCTCGGGGACGGCGCACGACATACTCGTGAGGCGCACGTTCTCGGGGATGACAAGGCTCACCTCTTCGAGGACGGTCGACCAGGGAACCCGCGCGTCGTACAGAGCGCGACCGGTCTCGGTCATCTCGGAACGCAGGTCGTGAATATCCGCGTAAGGACGCAGGGCGTTGACCTGCTGCGTGACTGCCTGCGTCTCGGCCGTCAGTCGATCCAGCTCATCCTGTTTGCCGTTGGCGACGCTCATCTGCTGGAAGTAGACCGCCCCGAGGAGAACAAGGAGGACGAGCAGCCCGATGAGCACGTACAGACGCCCGCGCTCCTGCGACGCCTTGACACGCTGTTCCGGAGGAAGAAGGTTGATGCGCTTCATGGATCCCTACTCCTCGTTGTCGAGCGCCAGTCCCAAGGCGACGGCGAGGCGTGGCGACATCGCCTGAAGGTCTGCCTGCGGGATCTTCGTCTTGTTCTCGCTGATGTGCTGCAGGGGGTTGCCGATGGCGACCGGGATGCGCAGCACCTGCGCAAGGTAGTCGCACACGTTGCGCGTCAGCGCGCCCTCGCCGCTCAGCAGGATCTGCGAGATGTGCCCCTGGTCACCCTGAGAGTGGTAGTAGTCGATTGAGCGGCGGATCTCGTCCGCGAACGGCTCCGCCGCCGCGTCGAGCACGTAGTGGATCTCCGCCAGCGTGCTCGGCTCCATATCGGCGAAGGCGGGCTCGGAGCCGCTCAGGCCGACGTTGAGGCGCAGCAGGTCGGCCTCGTCGCGCGAGATGCCCCGGTTGCGCGCCAGCGCGTCGGTGAGCGTCTCGCAGCCGATGTTGACGACGCGCGTGAAGCGCGGCGTCTCATCGACCGTGACGACCAGATTCGTGGTCCCCGAGCTGATGTTGATCAAGGCCGTACCGGGCCCGGCACCGTCGACCTGATCCCCCGGCGTGGTGGGCGGCGCCACCGAGCGCAGCAGGGCGAACGCCTGAAGATCAATCCCGTCGACCGACAGCCCGGCCGCACGCGCGGCATCGAGGAACTGCTGGATCATGTCGCGCTGCGCCGCGACGATGAGGACCTTCTGGGTCGTGCTGCCGTCCTCGGCGGAGCGGCTCTCAAGGACCTGGAAGTCCAGTATCGCATTGGCGAGCGGAATCGGAATTGCGTCCTGAGCCTGAAACTCGATGGCGGCGCGGAGCTCCTTCTCGTCCATGGCGGGGAACTCCATCGTGCGCACGACGATCTTCTGGTTCGCGATGCCGAGCGAGAACCGCTTGCCGGAGAAACCGCTCGCCTTCCAGAACGTCTTGAGCTCCGCGCCCAGGCCCTCGACGTCTACGACCTCGCCCTCGAACATCAGTCCGGGGGGCAACGATTGCACAGCGGCGTGCGTCAGCGTGCGACCTTGCCGCGAGCCGCTCACCTGCGCTCCGGCGATCGACAACTGCTCTAGGTCGACCCCGACTCGCGGTCCGCTCTTCCCCATTCCCATCCCTTCAGTAGAACGATGGCTCCGGCGCCATTGTCGGCACTGTAGACGTTTGTCTTTAGTCTCGGATGTAGTCGCGGCCCCCACCCCGTATCGCCGCGCCGCCGGTAGTCTGACACAGACCGCGTTTCCCGTACAGACAACACCGCGTTCATCGAGGCGCTCCAATACTACGGCTCCTCGAGCGCCACGACGACCGGCCTTGCAAGGCCCGCGAGAGGCCGCGCCCGCCAGTCCGCTGCAACGTCGAGGCGCATCGACGAGGCGACGTTGAGAGTGCCGGCGTAGACGTGTCCGGAGTGCTCCCAAGGAGCGCGCACACTGAGCGTGCCGAGGACGACGACGGCGCCCGACGACACGATGCGCGGCGCCCCCGGGGACCCCACGGCGGCGTCGCCGTCCACGACCAGCGTCAGCGGACACGAGGACGCCGGACGCTCACCGACGAGCGTGACCGATGTCCCTTCGTCGGGACGCACGAGGACGAGGAGGCCCTGGCACGTGACGCCGCGTCCATCGTCGGGGTGGTGTGCCGGCAAGCGAGAGAGGTCGACCGTCGCGTCGCCCGCTTGTGCGTATTCAGCGAAGGCGACGACGAACGTCCGCTGAGGCGGCTGCACGCAGCGGCGAGCCGCCTCGACTGCCTCAGCCCCCGAGTGCGTGTCTGTGTCCGCCGGCCACGTGGCCCCTGGACCCGTCTCGGCCGAGTGGATCTCCACATCGCTATCCCAGATGCTCCCCACGGCGTGCACCGCGGCGAGCGGCCATATCTCGCCGTGCACGCCGTCGGCCGCCGTCATCGCCTCCGCACGCGCCTCGAACGTCAGCCACTCGCGGCCGAGGAGCGAGCCGCCGACGTACACGCCGCTGCCGCTCACCACGGCCGGCGCACCGAGTACCGCGTTGCCCCCGACTGTCACTCCCTGTGCGTACTCTTGCCGCAGCTCGACCTCAGCGTGCAGGCGGTTCAGAGCCGCTCCTGAGGCGGCCGTGACCGCCACATCGAGGTGCGGTCCGTCTGCCGCGCCCGCTGCCACCGGTGTCCAGCGCGCCTCGCGCGTGGCCGAGCCCAACGACTCGCCGACGACGCCGGATCGCTCGCTCGGGCGCCAGCGGAGGTGCTCACAGGCGTCCGAGAGGGATTCCGCAGTCAACGCCGTCACGGACCCAAGGCCGGCGTCCGCGACCGTCACGGAACGCCGCGCATTGAGAGCGGCAAGGCAGGTCGCCGTCGTCACCGCCACGAGGGCCACGATGAGCAGCGCGGCGAGCATGGCATAGCCGGATTCCGCGTCGCGACTCATCGTGGACCTACCAGAACGTCCATGGTGCGCTCCGCGCGCTCCTGGCCAAAACGCACCACCAGCTCTACTCGGACTCGCCGCACGGCCGCCCACTGCTCGGCATCGGCGGGGATGGCGGCCTCGCCGCCCGCCGTCCAATACGCGACCGTGAACCGCTCCACACCGCCCGCCAAGTACGACCCGGGCGCCTTGCGCCAGAGGACCCGACGTCTTTCGTCCCAGACGACGAGCACGTCCTCTAGCGAAGCTCCCACAGCGCACTGGCGCAGCGAGAGCGCTCGCCGCGCATCGAGGCCGTCCGGCGGCGCCTGAAGAGCGGTGCTGACCCGGAGGTCCGCCGCGAGACGGCGAAGGGCCGAGGCGGCCGCCGTCTCGGCCTGGGCGCGGGCGTCGACCCGGCCGGCGGCCTTGCTTGCGTTCCACAGGCACGGCCAGGCGGCGCCCAGCACGACCGCGGTCAGCGCCATCGCCACGAGGAGCTCCACGAGCGTGAGACCGGCCATACATGGTCGCCGGCTCGCGCGTACTTGCCTCACCCCCGCGCGAGCCTTCACGACGCCTCTCCGCTCACAGCAAGGGAGGTTGCGCCGAAGCTCGCCGTGAGAGACGAGAAAGCCGATCCCGTCGTCGCCGTAAGCGTGACGAGCACGCGCGCGGCGGGAGGCTCTTGACTGGTCGCCACGTTCCACCCTTCGAGGTCGGCGCTCGCGACCTGAATGCGGCCACCGGCCGCACCCCGCACGAAGCGTGCTTCACGGCGGACCACGACGGAGCCGATACGGCGCTCGCTCACGAAGACCCCCACGCCCTCGCTGACCAGATACATCGCCGCAGAGCTCGCCGGCCCTGCCGCCGCGTGCGGGAAGACCTCGGCCAGAACACAGGCGAGCTGTTCGCCCGTCTCCCCCTGCGCGGCAACGTCCGGCGGTGGCTGCCAGTACGGAAGGGCCACGAGGCGCGCGCGCTCGTTCTGGAGGGCGGCCTCCCGCTGCACGCGGGCCGCGACGACCGCCTCGCCTTCCTGCGTCGCCACGACGACCGACACCAAACCGAGCAGCGCCCCGGCGACCAACGACGCCGCGACGATGGCCTCGATGAGGCCGAACCCCCGCTGTTGAGGGATCACAGACACCGGATGCATCCCCCGAGTTGCAGCACGACGCGGCCGCCCCCGCCGACGGTGAACGATCCGGCCCTGGGGCTGGCGCTGCCTCCCGGCAGCCTGGGCCAGCCGCGCGAGCCGAACGCGACGACGCCGCCGGGATACGTGCTCGTGATGCGGGCTCCCAGCTCGCCGTCCGTTACCGTCCGGGCCGGCGACTCCCCGCCCGTCGCGGTCTCGAGCACCGCGTACGACCCGTCGCCGGCCACCTCAACGGCCATCAGCGTGCCGCGCTCCTGGGCACGGGCCTGCGCGCAGCGCAGGACCAGCGCGAGCTCGTGCGCGGCGCTCGCGGCCGAGAGCCTCCGGTGCGCAACGGCCGCGGACGGCACCGTAACGCCGGCCAGAATCGCCACGACGGCCATGATGACCACGAGCTCCATGAGGGTTGTGCCACGCTGGCTGCTCATCACGCACCTGCCTCCACGAGAGGGTGTCGATGCGGGGCTTGGGAGGCCCCGCATCGACCAGAGGGGACGTGCTTAGGCTAAAGGTGGTAAAGCGCGCCGGGGAGGGTGACGCAGCCCGTCAACCGATGACAAGCTCAGGGGCGCCGTGGTTCCGCGCGACTTCGCCACACCGCATCGCCGCCGGCCCGCAGCACACGGCTAACGGTCCGGGAACGCCAGGCCCAGGTACGCGTCGATCAGTGCCTGCCCGACGAACAGCGCGACGATGGCGCCCGCGGCGAGGAACGGGCCAAAGGGCAGCGCCATCTTGGCGTCCGCCTTGCGGATCGTCATCACGGCCACCCCGACGAGCGCGCCGCTGATGAAGCCGATGAACAGCGCCGGCACGACGGCGGCGCCGAGGTAGATCCCCATGCACAACGCCATCTTCACGTCTCCGAACCCGAGTCCCTCAACGTGCCGCACGCGGTAATACACCTCGCTGATGAGAAACAACACGCCGGCCGCCCCGAGACCGGCCACCGGCCACTCCCACCATGGTCCATCGCCGAAGGCGATCATCAGCGGCAAGCCGATCACCGCCGCCGGCAGGATGATCACATCGGGGATGATGCGCTTCTCGAGGTCGACCTCACTGACGAGCACCATCACGGAGATGAAGATCAGGTGCGGGACGAGGATCCAGTTGAGGCCGTCGTAGGCGGCGACGGCCGCGAAGAGGACGGCGGTCAGCGCCTCGCCGACGGGATACCGCCAACTGATCGGCGTACCGCAGTCGCGACAGCGGCCGCGCAGCAGCAGCCAGCTCACGATGGGGATGTTGTCGTAGGCGCGAATCGGATGATGACAGACGGGACACGCGGAGCGCCCCGCAGTGATCTTCTCGCCGTGCGCCAGCCGCCGCGCCCAGGCGTTTAGGAAGCTGCCGAAGATGAGGCCGTAGACGAAGGCGATGACGACGAGCAGCCAGTTCACGCCGCCTCGCCCGGCTCGCCGAGCCTCACTCGTAGCCCTCGAACAGCTCGCCGAGCAGGCTGTTGAGATCGGCCACCGGCATGGTGCTGGCGAGCGGCGCCAGGGCGCGAATGCGCGCGTCCTTCTCCGTCGGCAAGATCGCGTTCAGTTCGTCCACCGCGCGTTGCTGAGAGTACTTGTCGCCCGCCAGGTAGACCTGCCCCCACATCGCCACGCTCTTCTCGAGTTCGCCGCCCTTGCCGAAGAGCGTCGCTGCGAGTCGCGGGATGTAGTCCGGCCGTCCCGGGATCTCCGCCGCCTTCTGGTACCACTGGGCGGCCACCTCGTCCTTGTTCTCCCCTTGGCCATAGCGATAGACGAAGAAGCCCAAGTAGGCCGGAAAACGATAGTCGTCCGGGAACTGCTCGAAGCCGCGCTGCAGCACCTCGTAGGCGAGATCAGGGCGGCCGGCGTCCGAGAGCGCCATGGACCCGAAGACGTACCCCTTGCTGAACCGCGGGCTCAGCTCCGTCACGAGGTCCACCATTGCCGGCAAGGAGTCGAACTCCTGGTCGCCCCTCACGTGCTCGCCGAAGTACTGGACCATGGAGAGGTAGTACGCGTCGCTCACTGAGGTGCGGAAACTCGGCGACAGATCGAGGAATACCTCAGGGCTCGGAACGAACACCCGCGGGTCCGCCGCGACGCTCTCAGTTCTGGTCGCCTGGTACGCGACCACGACGGCCGCGCAGGCAACCACGACGAGGACGAGCGCCAGGCGGCCACGCATGGCCCTAGAACTCCTTGCGGCGGAAGACGGCCACCGCCAGGCCCAGGCAGACAACGACGTAGGCGCCCAGGTAGACGAGCCAGACGCCCACGCTCGACCACGCCACCACCTGCTCGCCCACGACCGCGGGTTTCACGTCCACCGCGGACAGGTTCGGGATGATGACGTACACCACCCACGACAGCGCCTCGGTAGCCGCGTTCTGCCCAAGCCGCGAGAGCGAGAGCACATTATGACTGAGCTGCCCCGCCACGAAGACGCAGATGCCGAGCACGCTGGCGAGAATCGCGGAGCCGAGTGTCGAGAAGAAGATCGTCACCGCGATGATGACCAGCAACTGCGCGTAGATGAGGAGCACGGCCAGCAGCAACATGCCCGAAAAGCCGCCGTCGACGATCCACACCAGCACGAACAGGAACGCGGCCATGCCCGCCATGACGATCGCCATGGTCGCGCAAAGGCCGAGGAACTTGCCCACGATGAATGCCGTGCGGCTCACGGGCTTGGAGAAGAGCACGAACACGGTGCGCTTCTCGACCTCCTTGTGGATCAGCCCGGCGGCGACGAAGACGGCCACGATGAGGCCGAACAGCGTCACCGCGACCAGGCCGAAGTCCTTCATCATGCGGCCACCTTCGCCCAGGCTGATGCTTCCCAACCACAAGCCGCCGGCGATCATGATGAGCGCGAACACGACGATGATGCCGAGCACCCGGTCGCGGATCGTCTCCTTGAAGGTATTGAGGGCGATGGCGCCGACTTGCTTCACGACGCAATCACCCTCATGAAGAAGTCGTCCAGGGTCGCCGCCTCGGCCATGGCCTCCGGCACCGTGCCTTGCCACACGACGGTGCCGCCGCGGATGATGGCGATTCGCGTGCAGAGCTCATGAACGTCCGAGAGGATGTGCGAGTTGAAGAGCACGGTCTTGCCTCGCTCTTGCAGTCTCTGGATGATCACCTTCACCTCACGCCGACCGATTGGATCAAGACCGGTCATCGGCTCGTCGAGCAGCACGAGTTCGGGATCGTTGATGAGCGCCTGCGCGATGCCGATGCGTTGCAGCATGCCCTTGGAGTACTTCCGGAGATGCTTGTCGGCGGCCGCCTCGAGGCCGACTTCAGCCAGCAGACGGTCGACACGTTCGCGGCGGACGTTCGCGTCGATCCCGAAGAGTTGCCCGCAGAAGCTGAGGAACTCGCGGCCCGAGAGGTAGTCGTAGAAGTAGGGGTTCTCCGGCAGGTACCCGACCCGCGAGAGATCGGGCAAACCGAGCCGCACAGAGCCGGCGCTCGGCCTCATCAGCCCCAACACTGTCTTGATCGTCGTGGTCTTACCCGCACCGTTGGGTCCTAAGAGGCCGAAGACGTCATTCTGATGGACCTCGAGATCGACGCCCCTGAGGATCTCCACCGGGCGGCGGCGAAAGCCGACCTTCACTGTCTTGCGCAGGCCCGCAACCTCCAGCAGCGGTGGCCGAACGCACCCTGCGTTCTGCGTCATGGCACGATGAAGTCACCCACCGAGAGGTGCCCCGCGAGCGTGAATGAATTGCCGCCGGGCCCCTGGGTGTATGTGTAGTCGCCTTCCGCAGGCCCGGAGACGACGTCAGCCCCGGTCCATGCGTTCTTGGGCCAGTTGTCAATGTATGGATTCCCCTGACTGTCCACTAGGACGGTCTGATCGGGCAGCGCCGCCGGAAACACGTCACCATGATCGACGGCATA
>ENA-ORXD01000466-ORXD01000466.1-sediment-metagenome-genome-assembly--contig:-NODE-466-length-52146-cov-4.777007_pt1 | contig 52146 bp, 40 predicted proteins | sample MGYA00237862_ERZ511471 | MGnify/ENA metagenome assembly ERZ511471
GAAACGGCTGGACTGTGGAAACAGGGAGAAACCTGGTTTCGCATTCCTGAAACCATCAAAATTACCCTCACGGGAAAACTGCCAGAGCATGTGTATGCAAAGGATCTGGCTTTGTACATCATTGGAATGATTGGCTCTTCAGGGGCTGATTACATGTCCATTGAGTATCACGGCGAGGGTGTGAAAACTCTTTCGATGGCCGATCGGATGACCATTGCCAATCTTGCCTCAGAAATGGGTGCCAAAAATGCTGTTTTCCCTGCTGATGAAGTGTTGGAGGAATATTTCAATGCAAAATTCAAAGCTATTTGGGCAGATGAGGATGCGGTGTATGCAAAGGAATACACCATTAATCTGTCGGAATTGTATCCGGTAGCCGCTTGTCCACATCATGTCGATAATGTGAAAAGTGTGGATGAGGTAGCCGGAACGCCGGTTGCCCAGGCATTAATCGGAACGTGTACCAATGGCCGCATCGAAGATTTGCGGGCGGCAGCAGCCATCCTGAAAGGGCATAAAGTACCGGAAGGATTCCAGTTGCTGATAACTCCGGCTTCACGCGAAATATACCTGCAGGCTATGAAGGAAGGCTTGGTTGAAATCTTCCTGGAAGCAGGCGGAAATGTTCTTTCGCCTTCGTGTGGTCCATGCCTGGGAACAGGACAGGGAATTCCCGCTGATGGAATCAATGTAATTTCAACGGCTAACCGCAACTTTCTGGGACGGATGGGCAATAAAAATGCTTCCATCTACCTGGCGTCGCCGGCAACAGTGGCCGCTTCCGCTTTGCGCGGAGAGATTACTTCGCCCGATAAGGCGACCTCTGCCCACAAGTTCCCGTATCACAAGCAGCAGACTGCTACCGTGGTGATTGAGCCCGGTGACGACCGCCGTCAGAACAGTGTGTGGAACTATGCGGATGTGGATAACCTGAATACCGACCAGATGTTTGCGGGCAGTTTGACCTACGAAGTCAACAGCTCGGAACCGGAGAAGATTGTACCACATTTGTTTAAAGGATTTGATGACCGGTTTGCTGAAAATGTGAAGCCGGGTGATATCATTGTTTGTGGTGAAAACTTCGGTTGTGGCAGTTCGCGCGAACATCCATCTGTTGGATTGGTTAAAGTTGGCGTACCTGCTGTGATCGTGAAATCGGTTTCCCGGATTTTCTTCCGTTCGGCCATCAACCAGGGACTTCCCATTATTGTGTTGCCCGAAGCAGTCAATGCTTACCAGGAAGGAGAAAGTGTGGAAGTTGATATGGCATCCGGCGTGATTTACATTGGAACGAAGATTTTCCATTTCAATCCACTGCCCGACAAGCTGATGCAAATTCTTGATAAAGGTGGTCTGGTAAACTGGATCCGAGAAAGTAAAACAACAGCGTAACAATCATAAAAATAACAACATAAATGTATATAATATGCAAGAAATGAAAGATGTACTGAAAACACTAGGCATCAAAGATGTGAATCAGGGGTTGTGCACCGGTACCAAATGGATTGATACGACCGGTGATAAAATTACTTCCTTTTCTCCGGCTGATGGAAAGGCGATTGCTGATATCAAACAGGCGACACTGGAAGATTACCGGAAGGTGATTGATACCGCTAAGGATGCGTTCAAGGTATGGAAGAAGGTACCCGCCCCGAAACGTGGAGAGATAGTTCGTCAGATTGGTTTGGAACTGCGCAAATACAAAGAACCACTGGGTCGTTTGGTTTCCTATGAGATGGGAAAAATTTACCAGGAAGGTCTGGGCGAAGTTCAGGAGATGATTGATATCTGTGATTTCGCTGTTGGCCAGTCACGTCAGTTGTATGGCTTCACCATGCACTCGGAACGTGCCGAGCACCGTATGTACGATCAGTATCATTCGCTGGGTATTGTTGGAGTTGTTTCAGCATTTAACTTCCCGGTCGCGGTTTGGGCATGGAACGCTATGATTGCTTTAGCCGCCGGCGACGTAGTGGTTTGGAAACCTTCGTCGAAAGTACTGCTTTGTGCAATAGCTGTTCACAACATCGTTGCTGATGTACTGAAGCGCAACGAGATTCCGGAAGGTGTACTGAGTTTGGTGGCTACCAGCTCTAAATACCTGGGCGACGATATGTTCAGCGATAAGAACATTCCGCTGATTTCGTTCACCGGTTCTACACGTGTTGGTAAGAAAGTTGGCCGTTTGGTAGGCGAACGCCTGGGCCGTTCCATCTTGGAGCTGGGCGGAAACAATGCTGTGATTGTTACTCCGACTTCCAATCAGGATATGGCGCTAAGGGCGATTGTATTTGGTGCAGTTGGAACAACCGGTCAGCGTTGTACATCAACCCGTCGCATTCTTCTTCACGATAGTATTTACGAAGAGTTTAAGAACAAGCTCCTTAATGTTTACAAAGGATTGAAAATCGGTAATCCACTCGATGAAAAGAATCATGTAGGACCGCTGATTGATAAATCGGCTTCGGATACTTACTTCAGTGCCATTGACAAGGTGAAAGCCGAAGGTGGTAAAATTCTGTATGGCGGACAGGTTTACAAGGATGCCGATTGCACTTCGGGATGCTATGTAGTGCCTTGCGTTGCTGAAGTTGAAAATCATTATGAAATCGTTCAGGAAGAAACGTTTGCACCGTTGCTTTACCTGATTAAATACAGTACGCTGGATGAGGCCATTGAACTGCATAACGCGGTTCCGCAAGGTCTCTCATCAGCAATGTTTTCGACCAACCTGCTGGAAACTGAAAGGTTCTTGTCGCACGAAGGTTCCGATTGCGGAATTGCCAATATTAACATTGGTACTTCCGGTGCTGAAATTGGTGGTGCATTTGGTGGGGAAAAGGATACCGGTGGCGGCCGGGAGTCCGGATCTGATGCCTGGAAAGCATATATGCGCAGACAAACCAATACCATTAACTATGGTTCGGAATTGCCGTTGGCTCAGGGGATTGAGTTCAACGTGTAGCATTTGACAGGTTCATAAGTTTTTTAAAGCTCGTTGGTGTAACCGGCCGGCAGCCGGGAAGTATCATGAATAGGTTCAGTTATCTTCCTGCGCTACCGCCGGTTTACTAAAGTGCCGGGAAGTAGCGAAAGTTGCTAAAACTATGATAAGCAGCGCATATTTTCTTATCTTGAAGAAGATTTCCCAAAATCTGCCGGTCAAACCTGTGCACATCATCCAATTCCGGTTCAAATTTTTTTATTAATTGAATAAATTCTTTGCGAATGAAGTTAGGTATCCTGAAAGAAGGTAAAGTACCGCCTGATCGGCGTGTGCCCTTTTCTCCCGAACAATGTCTTGAAATCCGGAAGCGTTTTCCGCAAGTGGAATTGACGGTTCAACCCAGTCCTATCCGGTGTTTTCCTGATAGCGACTATTTGAATACCGGTATTTCCATGAGTTCCGATTTGAGCGATTGCGATATATTGATGGGGGTAAAAGAGGTTCCGATGGCTGATTTAATGGAGGATAAAACGTATCTGTTTTTTTCCCATACCATTAAGAAACAGTCGTACAACAAAAAACTTCTTCAGGAAATCCTGCGAAAGCGTATACGGTTGATTGATTATGAAGTGCTGACTGAGACGAATGGCATGCGCGTGATTGGTTTTGGACGTTTTGCCGGCCTGGTAGGAAGTTACAAAGGGTTACGTGCTTTAACCATCCGCCATGAATTACCTGAACCGAAACCAGCTTACGAGTGCCATGATTTGTCGGAAATGAAAGCCGAGGCCCGTAAACTGCAACTTCCCCCTTTGAAAATTGCAGTGACCGGTGGTGGCCGTGTTACCCATGGTGTCATGGAGATGCTTGATGAAATCAACATCCGGAAGGTGAGCATCGGGGAATACCTGGCTACCGAACATTTCGATGAGCCGGTGTATGTGCAACTCGAACCCGATGCTTACAATAAGCGCAAGGATGGCAGCGCTTTCGATTTTGGACATTTTGTGAAAAATCCGCAGGAATACGAAGGCAACTTCCTCCGGTTTGCCCGGACGACTGATTTGCTTATTTCTGCTGCTTACTGGGATCCCAATGCACCGGTATTGTTTACCCCGGAAGATATGCGGAGTCCTGATTTCCGCATTAAAGTGATTTCCGACATCACCTGCGATATAAAAGGTTCTATACCGTCTACGTTGCGAGCCACCACCATCGATGAGCCGTTTTACGGATACAATCCGGTAACGGAACAGGAAGAAGTGGCTTTTACCAGTCCGAAAAATATTACCGTGATGTCGGTCGATAACTTGCCGACTGAATTACCGCGTGATGCCTCTGTTGATTTTGGCGAAAACCTAATTAATCGGGTGCTGCCTTCATTATTGGAAGATGATTCTGAAGGCATTGTTCAACGGGCTACGATTACCGAAAATGGAAAACTAACAGAACGATATAAGTATTTGGAGGATTGGGTGAACTCATGAATTGAGAAATGAGTGTGTGAAAGTGTGAAGACGAGAGCGTGAGATGGGGAGAATAGGAGAAAGGGAGAGTGGGAGAATTCCATTCCACGTAAAGGCTATGGTCTGAAATCTTAATTCTAATGTCTGGAGTCTAAAATCTTGATTCTAATATCTTATTGTCTTTATGAAAAAAATATTCATCATTGGTGCCGGGCGTTCATCCGCTACGCTCATCCGGTATCTGGAAGAGCAGGCGCCTACCTACGGTTGGGAAATCACAGTCGGTGACCAGGATATTAATCTGGTAAATGGTAAAATTACTCAGCCGACCCGCGCGATTGTCTTCAATGTGTTTGATGAAGAGCAACGCAATCAGGAAATCGAGCAGGCCGATATTGTGGTATCAATGTTGCCAGCCCGATTGCATCAGGTGGTGGCGCTGGCTTGCCTTAAGTTTGGCAAATCGCTGCTAACCGCGTCCTATGTATCCGACGAGCTGAACGACCTGGATGCCGAAGTAAAGGCGAAAGGTTTAATTTTCCTGAACGAGATGGGCGTTGATCCTGGAATTGATCACATGTCGGCGATGCGGCTGATTGACCGTGTGAAAAGCGAAGGCAATGCCATTACCGATTTCGAGTCATTTACCGGTGGACTGGTAGCACCCGAATCGGATAACAATCCGTGGAATTATAAATTCACATGGAATCCGCGCAACGTGGTCGTTGCAGGACAGGGCGGACCCGCCAAATTCCTTCAGGAAGGGAAATACAAGTACATTCCCTACAATCGCCTTTTCCGGCGCACCGAAGTGATCGACATTGAAGGATTCGGTAAGTTCGAAGGTTATGCCAACCGTGATTCGCTGAAGTACATCGAAAAATATGACCTGCAAGGTGTGCCAACCGTTTATCGCGGTACATTGCGACGTCCGGGGTATTGTCGTGCCTGGGACATTTTCGTGCAGTTGGGTGCGACCGATGATACCTACTTCATGGAGAATACCGAAGATATGACGTATAAAGAGTTCATTAACTCGTTTCTCTATTATGCTGAAGCGTCGGTGCGATTGAAGCTGTACCATTATATGCACATCGACCAGGATTCCGATATCATTGATAAGTTAGAATATCTTGAGCTTTTCAGTGACAAAAAGATTGGTCTGAAACGGGCTACACCAGCGCAGATTCTGGAACACATTCTTACGGAGAAGTGGAAGATGGAGCCTGACGATAAGGACATGGTGGTGATGTGGCACAAATTACTCTATAAGAAGAACGGAGATTCTGATCCAGTGAAGATGACTTCGTCGATGGTTGTTCTGGGAGAAGACAGTGTGCATACAGCCATGTCGAAAACAGTGGGCTTGCCTCTGGCCATTGCAACCAAAATGGTGTTAACCGGCCAGATAGCCCTGACCGGTGTGCATATTCCCAACCGGAAAGAGATTTACGAGCCCGTGTTGAACGAATTGGAAAGTTACGGTATCAGCTTCGTGGAGAAGGAAAGGTAGCTACTGATATTGAAAAAGCTCAGATTTTGGCATTTCGTTTCCAACAAGGCGAAAAGTCAGGATCTGAGCTTTTATTTTTATAGACTATTCATCAACTGACCAGCTCCAGACGATGCGGGCATCGCCGGTTGAGAAGTTGTTCATGCGGTCAAGTTCTGTTTGTGTCTCAAATTCCTTATCAAACTCTTCATCCATCGACACAAAGCCGAAGTCGCGGTCCTGAATACTCCGCAGAATACCACCGATTAATGGCATAGCCTCCTTCGAAATCACCAGCCAGGGTAATGCTCCGGCACCCAGTATATCGCCCACAATATCGAAAGCATGCTCGCCTAATTGACTCTTCACCTGTTGGAGCAACTCACCGGCATTGCGAGTATGTTTCCGGCAATGGCGCAAATACACCCGTACCTTGATACGACGATCTTTGGGCATTTCCCTTTCCAGTACGAATAAACCATCGGCTCCGTCGTCCGATGCTTCCGGAACAAAATTTAGTACGTTTTTCTGGCGGGGAGTTAACCTGATATACGGCTCCGGCATGGTGGTGAGCACCATTTTGCCGTGGTCTTCGGGATGTTCTGCTACAATAACAAAGTAGAGCTGCCAACGCTCTTTGGGACGGAGAATCGTTAGTTTTTCAAATTCTAATTTGATTTTAGCCATGGTCAGATAATATTTATCGGTCAAATTCTATATGCTGTCGTCCAACTCAAAGTTGTGGATTTCAGCTTCCTGAAAATAAGAAAATATTATCATAATCAATGCATATTGCCCCTAAATCCCCTGAGTGGGACTTGCTGTCTTCGCCCTTAATCTGAGAAATCTGAGGTGAAGTAGCCTTGGAAAAACAACTTCTCAAATTGCTCTTCACAGCTCCATGAGCATCCAAATACTACAGGCATAGTGCCCGGTATCACCGACCGGTTGCTGCAGGCGACGAAAACCAGCCTTTTCGTACATACCTACTGCCTTTTCCAGCTCGGGAAGTGATTCAAGGTAGAGTTGCTTGTAGCCCTGTTCGCGTGCCGAATCGATGCATTGTGCCATCAACTGTTTGCCGATTCCGGTTCCGCGCACCGAAGCTGCCACATAGAACTTTACCAATTCGGTACATCCTTCCGGCAGACCGTTGGAAGGGTAGATGCCGCATCCGCCCACAATTTCGCCGTTGGTCTCGGCAATCCAGTATTCTGCTTTCGGTACCTGAAACAGTTCGTACAGGTGGTCGGTGGTAGGATCGGTGTAAACAGTGCCCGGGCGATCGATTTTGAATTCCCGGAAAACTTTCCGAATCATTTCCGCCAGGGGCGCGTTGTCATCGGGCGCAATTTGTCGGTAGGTAACCTGCATCTTCTATTCTTTTTTCGTTTCGAAATTCAATGTTGAATTCCAACGGACGGTAAAATTAGGAAATGTGACGTGGATTCAAAGAAAAAAGCCGGGCGGTTTGAATACCGCCCGGACCTTGGTTAAGCTCAGAGAGACAGGTTGAATAAAGCCAACTGCGATAAATGAAAACGGGAACTTTAGATTGGTGACTTTAGGTTAAATGATTGCATGAGATAAATGTTCCCGGTATATGTATTAATTGAAGAGAATCAGTGCAGTTGGGGGGTGAGTAAAGTATTTGGGTTTCTACCTCTTATTCCGGTTCAAATTTATACTTTCGTAGTAGGGAATAATTTACCATATGTTAAAAAATCAATATGGAAGTGTCTTATCCATCATCTGACTCGGTTGAGTTATTCAAAAAACATTTAGAAGGCATTTCTTTTTTAACTCCAGAAACGTGGGAGGGATTTGCTACTATTCTTCAATATGAGAAAGCCAGAAAAAAGGAGATGCTATTGAATAACCGGCAAATAGAGAATCATATGCGGTATATCGTTTCCGGAGTGGTTAAGGTTATTTACCATGCCGATGATAATAGCTTTGTTTACGATTTCAGAGGAGCGAATCATTTTCTTTGCGATACCGTCTCTTTTTTCGCGCGGAAGCCCACTTTTTTTTCTATGGAAGCATTAACAGATTGTGTATGGATCGATGTGCCCTATACAAAAATGAACCAATTGTTGCAGGAAGATCTGAATGGTCAGTTGATTGTGGCCAGGGCATTGAATTTACACCTGGAAAAGCGACACGAAAAAGAAAACTTTCTTCGCTCTAATTCGGCGACGGAACGATACGAGATACTTTGTGAGATGTTTCCCGATATACTGCAAATTGCTTCGTTGGGTGATATTGCTTCCTACCTGGGAATTACCCAGCAAAGCCTGAGTCGTATCCGGAAAAGTAAATAAAATCATATTAAGAAAAAGCCGGCCCGGTGTGGAGTTCAGGCTGGCCTGCAATTCATCTGTGCTTTTATTAAAATCTCATTTTACTTTATACGAAACGAATAGCCCAAGCTTACCTCGAGCGTAGTGGTTCGCTGTTTCTCGAGTAGGTAGTGGGCGTTAACAGAGGGTACCCGGAAAACCCAGTTGCCGTTTAGAAGGAGGAAAGAATTTTCATTGAGACGGTACCTGATGCCAGTGCCTGCCAGGATTCCGATTTGGTAATTTTTGAAAATCGTGTTTTGGCTGAAAAGGTTGTCCTTAGGAGCCGCGTAATCGGTTAGCCAGAGCAGTTCGCTCACTGAATACTCGGAATAGTTTACAATGACATTGTTGTAACCCAGACGGACCGACGGCTGCAGTTTACGGTTACCAAAGGTGTATTCCACTATTAACGGGATGCTAAAAGTGGAATAGTTGAGTGTGATATAGTCGATTTCATCAGGGTAATATATAGAGTGTTTGATTTCACCTTCGAATTTGCAGGACGAATAATGCACCCCGGTGATGTAGCTCCAATTCGGATTGCGTGAGGATACAAAGCGGAAATCGATACCTGCAGTAGGAGAGAGGTCTGTTATATGGTCATCCGAGGTTTTGAAAGTCAGGGAAGCATAACTGATGCCTGCCTGAGGCTCGATGAATACCGAATGTTTGATGTTTTGGGTATAATCAACGAAAGGGCAATCAGGGCACCTTAGCTTATTGTATTCCTTTGAAATTTTGATCAACGATTTGGAGGTGAACGAAGTGTTCCGAATTTGGTTTTTCAGTTGCGGTTCATCCTTAAAAACATAGGCCAGTAAACCGATGTATTTCTTTGAGTCGAAAGAGTAGGTCGAGCCATCGCCCTTAACGTATTTTCGTTCGACGTTCGTGAGATGATATATTTTATCACCTTTTTGGATGTAATAGTTGTCCTTGTCGAGGCGGTAAGTGTTCACTGCTCCTTCCGACAGTACTTCCAGAAATAGTGCCTCTTTATTTTCATTGTAAGGAACTTCTGTCGAGACAAAGTACTGAGTGCCGGTTTTAATGGCACTGATATTTTGCGGAGCCAAGGCTTTAAACCCGGTATCGCCATCTTTTCGGAAGCTGAATCTCGCTTCTTTAGCAAATTTCGAGGGTAACCGGACATCGCCCTGCAGGGTATCATTTTGATTCGTGATAATATAGCCTTTCCGGAAATTGTTTTGTGCCCGCAAAGTAGCTGGTAAGACCATAATAGTACTTACCAGGAAGAAGGTGAAAATTCTTCTTTTCATTTGGATTTTAGGTTAGTGCTGTAACGTGAATAATTAACTAGTTTCTTTTTATTAGTCGTTCTCGATGGTTAGGTTTTTTCTTTTAGATTCATCCGGCCCTATTTAGGTTGCGTAGATTGATATCTAATTTGTTATCTAAGGTTAGTTTCAAAGAAAGGCCGGTCCGATGTGGAGTTCTGGCCGGCCTGAAGAAGATGTAATAAAGGTGAAATGAGAAAGCTAACTACGTAAGAGCATACCCCTCATTTTCGGTGATCGAGAGAACAGGGGCGAACACATTGTTTTGGTTGTTGCTATTTGTTGTTAACCTTTTCATATATTTTCATTTGTCAAAACTTTTGCAGTAAAGACTAAGATGCTAGAAAGCCCGGACAGCACGCACCTGGATAGTACTGTTATCTTTTGCTTCCTGAGTCTTGTTGCCGTTGCTAAAGTTTTGTATCCATGCATCGGTGGAGGTAGCTTGGCTTGAGCTCCAATACGCCCCAGTACTTAGGGTACTTCCTCCATTACTCGTTGAAGCTGTGTCGATGGTCGCTTTATGTACATAGATTGTGTCTAGTTCATCTTTTGATGGCAGAAACCAATCGCTCTTGCTATTCAAAGAAAGATTGGCACATATGTCGGCTGCTGTTCCAGTCGTGGTACAATATGTCTCGATACTAGTTGTATTTTGTGAGCCAGTGCCTATTGCTGTTTGTGTTGATATCGATGTGCCTGTGCAACCCCAACCGGCACTTGCAGTTCCCTGGTCCGTTACGGCACACACTAATCCTGTTGCATCGGCTTCGTTGATATAGATGATAATTCCTCCCTGGTACTTTATGCCTATAAATTCAGATGCAGTAGCACCGGAAGCAAGCAAAGTATCGGGTGGAACACCATAGGCCATCAATTCCGGAACACTTATTCCGGCAGCCAACAAATCAGAAAGATTATTAACTGCTAAAAGCAAATCCGCCAAAGGTGCTCCGGCAGCAACTAGATCGGCAACACTTACTCCATCGGCAAGTAGATCAGCAACTGTATGACCGCCGGCCAGGAGTTCAGCCACACTAAACCCTGCATCCAATAGTTTCTGTGTATCACCAATTTTAATGATTAATGCATTAACATATGCTTTTGTAGCGGCATCCTGCGCATCAGTAGGGTCGGTTATGTTTTTTATTTGGGAATTAGCGGAGTTACCAAGGCTTAATATAGATGCAAGATTCTGGTCACCCGAGTTGGTCCCACTGACCAGATCCAGTGCGGTCCGGTTGGCATGATAAACCCCGGCGGTGTCTTTGCCAGTATTGGCAGCAATGAGTTCATTTTGGGTGATTTGTTCACTTTGAATCGTTGCAATATCCGAAGCATTATTGGTAATCCCCGAGATATCCTGGTCGCCGGTGTTGGTGCCACTGACCAAATCCAGTGCTGCCCGGTTGGCGTGATAAATTCCGGTAGTGTCTTTGCCAGTATTGGCAGCAATGAGTCCATTTTGGGTGATTTGTTCACTTTGAATCGTTGCAATATCCGAAGCATTATTGGAAATCCCCGAGATATCCTGGTCGCCGGTATTTGTGCCACTGACTAAATCCAGTGCGGCCCGGTTGGCGTGATAAATTCCGGTAGTGTCTTTGCCTGTATTAGCAGCAATGGCCGTGTTCTGTGTGATTTGTTCACTCTGAATGGTTGATATATCGGAAGCGTTGGTTGCAATTCCTGAGATATCCTGGTCACCGGTGTTGGTGCCACTGACTAAATCCAGGGCAGCACGGTTGGCATGGTAGACTCCGGTGGTGTCTTTGCCTGTATTGGCAGCAATGGCCATGTTCTGTGTGATTTGTTCACTCTGAATGGTTGATATATCGGAAGCGTTGGTCGCTATCCCTGAGATATCCTGGTCACCGGTGTTTGTGCCACTGACTAAATCCAGTGCGGCCCGGTTGGAGTGATAAATTCCGGTAGTGTCTTTGCCAGTATTGGCAGCAATGGCTGTATTCTGTGTGATTTGCTCGCTTTTAATATCTGATATATCGGATGCGTTGGTTGCAATCCCTGAGATATCCTGGTCGCCGGTATTGGTACCCGAAAGATTGCTCAGGTTGTTGACGTCGGCGGAGGTGATATGGGCTGCCTGACTATTCGTGTATACCGGATCGGTCTCGCTACTGATGAAGCCATTTACAACTGGGATACTGCTGCGGATTTTTGCCAGGGAATCATTCATCGTTGTAGTGGTTGCCAGGTTACTGAGATCCTGATCCCCGGTATTCGTGCCCGAAAGGTTGCTCAGATTATCGATGTCATTGGACGTAATATTAGCTGCCTGACTATTGGTGAAAAGCGGGTCGGTTTCATTTAATTCCCCGGTAACGGTTTCAGCGGTTTGGGCATGCAATGCGTAGGGAACACTCAACAACTGAGTGGTGCCGGAGATGGTATAGTTACTTCCACCTTTAGGGTCGGTTTCGGTCTTCAGAAAATATGGACCTTTGGACCAATCGATAGCATCGAAGCTGTCATCTCCGCCAATTTGGATTGAGACTAATCCATTGGCATTGGTAGTGGGTGTTTGAACCTCAGAATATACAACGGTCCCATATGTTGACCCCTGAAGGATGCTGATTCGCATGCCTACCAGATGATTGGTGACTAATTGGTTGCTGTTGTCACGAACAATTGCCTGATAGCTCATTTCTCCGGGGGATTGAGCAAATACCGTGATGGAGAAGAGTAGGGCTGCGAGAAGAGGAAAGATTTTCGACATATTAGGGTCAGTTTTTGATGATTTTAAATGTCTTAAGCGCTTTATTTCCATCCATTACTTTCAGTAAATAGGTTTTTGGCTTAAGATGGCTCATGTCAATTTTTGTTTCATAGTCTTCCAGCTTATGGCGGTCGATAATTTTTCCGTCCAAATTAAAAAGCTGAAAATTTAATGAGGAGAGATTAAGATTGCTCGAAGCATCTATTTTTAATGTAAGAAAATCTGTTGTGGGATTAGGGAACGCCGTGCACAGCAATGAAACTCCTTCCGGTCCGTCCTGACCAATAACTTCCGAAATTTCGAACGGTTGTTGTACTCCTTCAGCCACCGAGCCATTTACTCCTGTTTTTGTCGCGTTAGCAACCTGTCCGATGGAATAACTTACTGAACCGCCAATACCGGAAGCTTCGCCACCAGTCGTGGGTATGGCTTTCTGGGCTTGCAAAACGGTGATTTGCAGAGCCGTAAATAGTAGGGTTGCCAATATTAATTGTATCGATCTCATTTAGTCTAGGCTTTGGGGGTTAGGTCATTCATTTTGTTATTTCTTTGGATTGGGAAGGATTGTTAATTGTCAGTGGGAACAATTGGTTCAGCAATCCATCCTATTGTTAAGCACACGTAACTGCTATGTAATTATAACGCAGGTTTTAATGGTAAATTTTATTGAATGCAATATAAATATCATATGTTAAAAAATGAAACAGATTCGCATGAAAAACGAGTTAGGATATTCGAATTCGTTATAATCTATTTAAGATATATATCCTTTGCAAAGGAACTCAGTTAACGAATTCTGCTTGCGTGTAGGATTGGGAGGCTTTGAAAAAGGAAATTTTTTACGTTTGGACCAGGCATCGGAAGGCTATTATTTACTTTGCAGAATTTATCCGGGCATTGCAAAGCAAACAGAACTTAAGTATTTGTGTAAATCGTATTATGACGAATGATAAGAAAAAGCCGGCCTGATTGAGTTAACCAGGCCGGCTTCAATATTAGGTGTGCTAAAGGTGAAATGAGAAAGCTAACTACGTACGAGCACACCCAAAGCTCCCAATAAATGAGACATTTCCTCTTTTCCCCGTTGTAATATTTCTTTTCTCGGATTTCCTCTCTGTCTAATATCAACGTTAACTAAGATAGGGAATATGAAATAAAGATCATAGTTAGATTAATGCTTATTTTCTTTGTCGTCTATAGTTAATATTTTTTCAATTGTTCTATTCAGACGAAAGGCTTGAATTCCTGCATCTCTTTTTAAACCATTACTACCCATTACTTCATGTCTTTGGCTAATTAAGACAATCAAAAAAATGCAATAGGGCTTGTCTGTGGAGAATAGCTGCGATGTAATATATGGTTCTACTTAGACTTTTGCCCGTTTGATTCGCTTGATGGCAAAGTGTGGATTTGAGGAAAATATCGGCTACTACTTATTGGTTGATTGATTTCGAATCATGTTGGTAATGCGGGTTATCCCAGTGGAGTCTTTCTCGATACTGGTGGTTTGCCCGTTGCAGTTGGTGAAATAGACGTAGTGACCCTCATCATAAAAGCGATAGACCTTACAGCCGTCGTGCTGGAAAAGATATTGTACCCGGTAGGTTTTGTTGTTCTCTGAGGGGGTATTTGTAAGTGGAATACCAGCGGTGCAGGAAAATAGATTGATAGCGATAAAAGCTAACGCTGATACTTTGATTATTTTTTTCATGCGTATAGGTTTATGTTGGTTTGGTGGTGGAAGTTAGGGGTTTTATGTTGTTTTTGGAAATGATTATTATCTGAAATTTTGCGTCAGTCTTTCGGCCATTGCCCTTTCTACAGTTATTCATTTTACAGGGCCGCTGCACGGCCACGATGTATCGTGGCCCTACGTGGTTTGTAGTGGAAACTGATTTGTTATTTCTCGTTTCCCATTTTTCATTGTTAATTTTCGACTAGCTTTATGCTTCGGAAACGCTTTGCTTATGGAAAATACGCATACACCGGTGATTGAGGTGAGGGATGTGCACAAATCCTTCAAGACGGTTCATGCGGTGCAGGGACTGAATCTGACGATTGAAAAGGGACAGTTTGTGGCACTGCTGGGACCTAATGGTGCCGGGAAAACCACGCTGGTGGAGATGATTGAAGGTATCCGTCATCCCGACAAGGGTGAAATCCGCATTATGGGAATGACCTGGAAGCATCACGAGAATGAACTGCGTCATTTGATTGGCTTGTCGTTGCAGGAAACCCGTTTTACTGATAAGCTTCGGGTGTATGAAACACTCCGTTTGTTTGCCAGTTTTTTCGGATTGGGGAAGGAAAGGGTAGAGGAGATCATCGAACTGGTGGCCCTGGAAGAGAAACGCAAAGCTTTTGTGGGAAACCTTTCCGGTGGTCAGCGGCAACGGCTGGCGTTGGGCATTTCGCTGTTGAACAAGCCGCGTGTGTTGTTACTCGATGAGCCAACAACCGGCCTTGATCCGAATGCCCGGCGGGAAATCTGGACCATTCTGCGCAAGCTGAAACAGCAGGCGGAAACTTCGATGATTCTCACCACGCATTACATGGAAGAGGCGGAGCAGCTGTGCGATTATATCATTATTGTTGATCACGGAAAGATTCTGCGGGAAGGTACGCTTGAGGAACTTCTGAATGGCGAGGAAGGGGAGAAGGTGATTGAGTTTACCCTGAAGGACGCACCGGAAGCATTGCCCCGGGCCGAAGGACAAATCAGCAATATTCATTGGAACGGGACGCAGGGGAGCGGCAAAGTGACGGTGCAGAACATGAATACGCAACTGCCTGAATTTATGGATTACCTGCAACAGAACCGGCTTCATCTGCAGGACCTGGAGTGTCGCCGCACCACGCTCGACGATTTATTCACTACGTTAACCGGAAGACATTTGCATGAATAACCGACTATCGAACCACCAGCTTTGGCAACTGACGCTCTCGTATTCCCGGGAACTGCTTCGCGAACCTGGCGTATTGTTTTGGGGCATCGTTTTCCCCATCCTGATGTCGCTTGGCTTGGGCATTGCGTTTACCCAGAAGACCGACGTGGTGCGCAAGATAGCTGTTATCGACGCATCGGGTGACAGCACATCCATCCGGCATTTTTTGCTCACTGAAGCTGATCCTCATCCGGATGCTGCCGCTGATTCGTTTCGCTACAGCTTTACCATTCCTGATAAGCAAATGGGGAATACGACTTTCCTTTTCAGGGAAACCGGATGGAAGGAGGCGATGATTTTGCTGAAACGCGGTCAGGTGAACGTGATACTGACCGAGCAGAACGGCAAACCCGAATATCATTTCGATCCGCGCAACCCCGATGCTCAGTTGAGTTACATCAAGCTGTCGGGCATCCTGAACGGGAAAGTAGTGAGTACACCGCAGGACAATGGAGAAATCAAACCATTGACGCTGGCCGGTACCCGCTATATCGATTTTCTGGTTCCCGGATTGATTGCCATGAACGCGATGATGTCGTGTATGTGGGGCATTAGCTACGGCATTATCGACCGCCGCTCGAAAAAGCTGCTGCGCCGTATGGTGGCTACCCCGATGAAGAAAACAAATTTTCTGATTGCCTTCATCACCGTACGTTTTGTGATGAATTTCATCGAGTCGGCGTTTTTGGTGTTATTTACATGGCTGGTTTTCGGAATTACGATTCAGGGAAGCATCATCGGATTATTGGCCATTTTTATGACGGGTAACCTGGCTTTCGCCGGAATCGCCATATTTGTTTCATCGCATACCGCGAATACCGAAGTTGGGAACGGCCTCATCAACCTGGTGGTGATGCCAATGATGGTTCTTTCGGGAATCTTCTTCAGTTACCACAACTTCCCGGACTGGAGTATTCCGGTGATTCAGAAACTGCCACTGACGATGTTGGCCGATGGTATCCGGGGAATCTTTAACGAAGGTTTAGGATTGTCGGATATTGCGTTACCATTTGTGATTTTATCGGCAATAGGGATTTTCTTCTTCTCGCTGGGACTGCGGTTCTTTAAGTGGCACTGATTGGGTGGTTTCAGGTTGCGCTTCGTGGTTTTTGTTGTTGGAAGGTTTCAGGTTTCAGGTTGGGAAGAACGGTTTCTGTTGTTTCTATGGTTACTATTGTTGATTTCCAGATTGAATATTTACACAAAATCATTTCCGTTATCGTCGGGCGGTCCTATTTTGACTGGCTTAAGTTTTTCACTAATGGCGAAGTTGGGTGGATGTTACTGTGTTGAATAAAAAAAGCTGCCTGAGATAGCAGACAGCCTTTCAAATCCAACCTATGAGTGTCCTCCGGCGACGATGCGGAGGATTTTGATGTTCAGTACCACCCAGCGGTATATTTGCCAGGGAATAAAGGCTCGCCAGAATCGGGTTGCCCGTGTGGGAACCGGTGGATAGGATTCCTGCGAGTAAGCAATGGTTTTATTGATGTGTTCTTCCATATCTATTGATTTTTTACGTTTCTATTTCTATTCGGGTAACAGCCACCAGAAAGGATAACCTTTGGCTTTGTGCAGGAACATGTAATGCATGAACCATTTTAGCCAGTGTCCGGCCAGTCCTGCTTCGCCGATGGTATAGGAAATGTCGCGGCCGAACTCGGGATACTTCTCCCAATCCTGCACAATAGGATAAACGGTCATGGTCGCAGCTGCGCCATTCATCATACCGTATCCGGCCGAAACGATACAGGCTGCACCCATTTTTGCCATGGAAGCTTTGTGCTTCATCAGCGGTTTTCCGGTTTTTATCCAATCGGCAATGTTTTGAGCAATTACTTTTCCGGTAACACCGGAGGGCATTCCGGTCCGCGGAGGAGCAGGAAAGGTGTTCATTCCGTTCGCGCTGGTCATAGGTTTGGAAATGGCGTGCGGCGGAGCAAAGGCAATTCCTGCAGCAAAAATGTTTCCGTAATCCGGATTCTGATAAGTAGAGGGCCAGTCTTCGGCTGACCATTGATCGAACGGTTTAGGCGAGTAATCAGCATCGACCTTCATAAAGCCGTTCGGAGCAAATAACTTGTCGGTCATATCGCTGCCGTCTTTGGCAAACGCCTTAATTCCGTGTCCCGTGAAGGACGGAATCAGCATGGCAAAATCGAACGTTTCTTCACCGGCCGTGCCGTCAAGTGTTTCGTAGTAGAGTTTTCCTTCTTCGATTTTTGTTACGCCAGCCCGCTTAATCCATCCAATATTGCGTTCGCGCAGAAACGATTCGGCCAGCGTACGGGTTTGTGTGATGTAACCACCCCGTTTGATGTATGCACCTCCCATGCCGAAGTCGCCCAACTCGAATTCGTTGGTAATCCATTTGATTTCGGCCATGTGCGAGAGTTTCCGTTTCTTGATCTCGAAGGCCACATTGAGAATGTATTCAAACGCCGCTCCCTGGCAGGTAGACATCGGATGTCCCACACCAATGAGGATTTTCTGCTTTTCACCGTTTTCCATTTTGGTGATGCAAGCCTTCAGTTTTTCCCACGCCTGGGCAGCGTGGCCATAGGTACAAACCGACTCGGTGAATTTATCCGGTCCCAGTCCTTCGGTACCAGCGAAGTTCAGTTTCGGGCCTGTGGCATTTACCAGGAAATTGTAATCTACTTTTTCCGTTTCGCCAACACGATCCTGCCCTGTGTATTCGATAGTCACAAATCCTTTATTAAGCTCGCTATCACCTTCCGGATGAATGGAGACAGCCTTTGCCTGTTTAAAGATGATACCGGCCTTTTGGTAGCGTTTATCCAGCCGGAAACGAATCTGGTCAACCGTCATCCGGCCAACACCCACCCAAATATTGGAAGGAATCCAGTGGTAATAAGTGTTCGGTGTTACCACCACCACCTCATGTTTTTTTCCCAATTTCTTTTTCAGGAGGGTAGATGCCGTATGTCCAGAGATACCGGCACCCAGCACGACAATTTTTGCCATAATCAATTGGTTTTATTGGTTAGTTGTTTTTTCAACGGATGTGTATCGGCGTAGTCATCTCCCCGGTTGTACCTGCACAAGCCAAAACCCTTTTAAAACTACGATAAAAATCTGTGATATGCCTGCTGTACAGCTTATTATTTTGGTAAAGAAACGGAGTTGAGAGAACTGAATTATGGTGATTGTTGAGCCATCGAAATATTCAAATTACATGTGGGTTATAATAGCCTGAATACATTTATTTCCACTTCACCGAATGGAAAAGATTCGAAAAGTCGTTTACAGAATCCGGTTATTTTTCCATCTTTAACACATCTCAAAAACTGGCTATGACGACAACACTGACACAACAGACTACTGAACTTGAAAAATACTTTGAATCGTTCCGAAAGAATATACTGGGTATAGACCAGACGTTTGAATCACCTTATGGTGAGCAGCCGTTAGTGTATGCCGACTGGATAGCCAGTGGAAGACTTTATCGACCCATTGAAGAGAAATTGCAGCAACGGTTTGGCCCTATGGTGGGTAATACACATTCCGAAGCATCAGAAACGGGTTGCACCATGACGCAGGCATACCACCTGGCACATGCCATTATTAAGAAACATGTGCATGCCAATTCCGATGACGTGATCCTCACAACGGGATTCGGAATGACTTCAGCATTAGCCAAACTGCAGCGCATCCTGGGACTAAAGATTCCGGAAAAGCTGATGAAGTTCTGCGATATTCCCAGAGAGGAAAGACCTGTCGTATTTCTGACCCATATGGAGCATCATTCTAATCAAACGCCCTGGCTGGAGTCGCTGGCCGATGTAGTGGTGTTGGAACCGGATGAAAACCTGATGGTCAACCCTAAAAAGCTTCGGGTAGAGATCCAGAAATATGCAGACCGGAAGATGAAAATAGGTTCCTTCTCGGCCTGCTCCAACGTTAGCGGTGTGATTACTCCGTTTTATGAACTGGCACAAATTATGCACGAACATGGGGGCTACTGTTTTGTCGATTTTGCTGCCTCTGCACCTTATGTAAATATCGATATGCATCCTGAAAATGAACTGCAGCGATTAGATGCCATTTTCTTTTCCCCACACAAATTTTTAGGTGGTCCCGGAAGTTCGGGAGTGCTCATTTTCAATAAAAAGTTGTATAAAAACCGCATTCCCGATCATCCGGGCGGTGGTACGGTGAAATGGACCAATCCATGGGGCGAACATACTTATATAGATGATATTGAAATTCGCGAAGACGGTGGAACTCCTGGATTTATGCAGGCTATTCGGGCGGCAATGTGCATTCGGCTGAAGGAACAAATGGGAGTAAAGAAAATCCAGGCCCGTGAAAAAGAGTTGCTGAAAAGGGCTTTCAAAGGCTTCAGTCAAATCGACGGTGTATTTGTGCTTGCGCAGGAGGCAAAAGAGCGATTGGGTGTCATTTCATTTTATGTGCAGGGGATCCATCACAATATGGTGGTTCGCTTGTTGAACGATCGATTTGGTATACAAGTACGAGGAGGTTGTTCCTGTGCCGGAACCTACGGACACTACCTGCTGCACGTAGACCGGGAAATGTCGCGACGCATCACTGAGAAAATCAATAGTGGCGACCTGTCGGAAAAGCCGGGATGGGTTCGGTTATCATTGCACCCTACAATGACTAATGCCGAACTGGATTATATCCTGAAATCACTCGAAACAGTTGTTACCAACGCCCGTAAATGGAAGGACGATTATGTTTACAATCGACACACGGGTGAATTCGATCACAAAGACGACCAGGGAAAATGTGAGATGATTTCACGGTGGTTTGAACTGTAATTATAATGACTACATATCATTGATTCAATGAATTTTTGTTGCTTAATATGATTTCGTTCTGCGATATTTGATTTTAAATGTTACGTGAATTTTTGCAATAATTGTTAAGTTTACTCGCCATGATTTAACGTCATCGGATATTTTGAAATACTAACCGGGAAATGGCGGGGGAATTAAAAAACATTAGTAACGAGGAGTTTCGGTCAATCTTTGACCAGTATTATCCTATGCTTTTTCATCTGGGGAAAGAATATCTACAAGATGAAGATGAAGCCAAGGAAGTTGCCCAAAATGCCTTTGTGAAACTCTGGGAGATTCGTGAATCCCTTTCGAACGAATCCAATATTCGTAACTTCCTTTATACGATTGCCAAGAATAACTGTCTAAACTCTTTAAAACGAAGAGAAGTAATTGCTGTGCATCATGACCGATTGAAATATCTGGAGATGCATTTTAATTACGAGGCGCTCAACCGGATGGATCATAATTATCTGGAGTTTTCCGAATTAAAAGAAAAGATTGAAGCAGCTATCTCCAATCTGCCGGAAAACTGTCGCCGGGTATTTTATTTGAGCCGGTTTGAAGATAAATCCAATAAGGAAATCGCTGAAGAACTCGATGTTACGGTAAAAACCGTCGAAGCGCATATGACAAAAGCTTTGAAGTATCTCCGAAACGAATTGAAAGATTACCTTCCTGTTTTATTGGTGATTACCAATTTCCTGAATTAATTCTGAAAAAAATCCGAAAACGCTGTTAGGGTTGTCCCTTGCTTAATTGTTTAATAGTTAAAGAATGTGAAATCATTTGTTTTCGCATAAGGATTCATCAGAACCGTGTGAGGATAAAGGCTCATTTCAAGGGAGAAATTATTGTATTGAAAGGAAATAGAAGTAACTAATGTCAGACGAATTATTATCGAGAGTACTGTCGGGAACGGCAAGTGAGGAGGAGAAAAGAGCCTATTACGAAGAAGTGGCCAATGATGAATCCTTTCAGGAGGAATTTTATCAGACCAAAAGTTTGTGGGTGAGAGCTACTGTTGGCAAAAAAGACTCAAGACTTAACCTGGACGAGGAATACAGAAATCTGCGGGAAAAAGTTCGTGGCAAGTCAGAGGCCGGAATCCGAAATCTGACCCGGATTTGGATTGGTCGTGCAGCAATGATTGTGGTATTGATTTCTGTTGGATGGCTTGCCAACCAATTTTTGTCTCCTGAGAAACAGGCAAAAGAGTTTACTCAAAAATTTGCTTCATCGATTGGTAGTATTTCGCAGATGACACTGCCGGATGGAACGCAGATTTGGCTGAATTCAGGCAGTGAAGTGGTTTACCACAAAGATGCGAAGGAGAGAAGGATTCATCTTGTGGGAGAGGCTTGTTTTGACGTAGCCCATGATGAGAAGCATCCATTTTACGTTCGGACAGAAAACATGATTGTACGCGATTTAGGTACGCGTTTTAATGTTCGTGCCTATCCAGGCGATGAAGTCACTGAAACGACACTTATAGAAGGAAGTGCGGAGATTCTTTCAGGCAATAATATGAAGCGAATTTGTGAATTGAAGCCTGGTGAACTGGCTGTATATGACAAGGCAAAGAAACGGATGTCGATTCAGGAGATCGATCCGTCAACCGTTGTCGCCTGGATGGAAGGTAAATTTGTCTTTAGAAATGAAAAATTGATAGATATATGCAATGAACTGGAAAAATGGTACGGCGTTCGTTTCCGCTTTGATGATGATGTGATTAAAGAATACCGTTATACTGCCAACATAAAACGTACTACTTCTATCTCTTATGTTTTGAAAATGCTAAATATCACGACGCATTTGCATTACAGCATAAAGGAAAATAAAATGGAACCTGACATTATTACGATATCGACAGAAAAGAAAAATTAACTAAACAAAAAATATTAATAAACGATTGCCTATGCACTAACTATCAACTAAACGAACAAAAAACCGGGAGGGTGGCCCCCTTCCCGGTTCATGTGAATTTAATATCCCGAGCAGTCTTCATATCAGAGAATCGCAAATAAGACTGCTCTATTGTAAACCAAACAGTTCAAATCTATGAAGAATTTTCGAAGATTCCCGGGCAATTTACGCCCCGGGCTAAAAAAATTGTATCTAACCATGAAACTAACTGGATTCCTGTTGTTCCTTTCCGCAATGACCTTGTCGGCGAAGACCTACTCACAGGCTGTTCGTTTAAATCTTCAGGTTGAAAATGCGAATATTGTTCAGGTTTTTGACCAAATTGAGAAGACCTCAGAATTTGGTTTTTTCTTTAAGACCGACCAGCTGGATTTGACAAAACGTTACAATCTGTCGGTAGAAGATGCCAGTATTGACCAGATTCTATCCCAGGTGTTGGATTTGTCGAAGTATAAATATCAGATTGTTGATCGCAATATTGTGATTTCGAAAAGATCTGTTGAAACTGCACAAAGCGGTCAACAAAACAAACACAGTGTTAATGGCGCAGTCAGAGATGAAGACGGGGTTCCGCTTCCGGGTGTAACCATAGTTATTAAAGGAACGACGTCGGGTACGATTACCGATACCAATGGAAATTATACGATATCTGATGTCAGTGATTCTGATGTATTGGTATTCTCTTTCATTGGAATGGTTGCGCAGGAAGTGGGCGTTGAAGCGCGGAAAACGATTGATGTTACTATGAAACCGGAGACATACGGGATTCAGGAAGTAGTGGCTATTGGATATGGTACCATGCGTAAGCAGGATGTAACGGGTTCTATCTCTCAGGCAAAAGGTGAGGAGTTGGTGCAAGACCAAAGTTTTAGTGCGCTGGATAATTTGAGAGGAAAAGTTTCCGGTGTTAATATTTTCTCGAATTCAGGACAACCCGGAGCTTATCAGAGTCGTGTTGTTATCAGAGGTTTGTCTACCATCGATGCTTCATCCGCTCCTTTGTATGTGGTCGATGGAGTTGTGATGGAGGATTTTGGTTTGATAAACCCAAATGATATCGAGAGTATCGAAGTGTTGAAAGATGCTTCATCAGCTGCTATTTACGGAGCTCGTGGTGCCAACGGTGTTATTCTCGTAACGACGAAACGCGGTAAAGAGAATGGCAAGGGAACTACAGTAAGTTATCAGGGTTCTGCCAGTGTCAGTACCATGGCCCGGTATATGGATGTGCTGAATGCGCAGGAGTGGACCGACGCTTTTATGATTGGTCTTGAAAATGAAAATAAATACATGGGATACAATTGGTCGCTTGACAGGACTGATTGGTTCACGGATAGAAACTATTTTGATGCGCAGGGTAATCCCTTGTATGATACCAATTGGCAGAAAGAAGCTACCCGAACAGCTTTTTCTCAAAATCATCAGCTGAATATTCAGCAAGCTGGCGATAAATCTTCAGCCGGTGCTTTCCTGAACTATACCGATCAACAAGGTATCGTTAACAATACATACAGCAAACGTATCAATGCTAAACTCGCGTTTGATGGTGATCCGACGAAATGGTTATCTACTTCCCTTAATTTATCGGTAAACCATACCTGGGGACGGTATACTCCCGAAACAGGTGGAGGACAGGACGCTCGTCGTACGATGATTGAAATGTTGCCCTGGTTACCGGTACGAGACGCTAATGGCAACTATACAACTTCTGCAAGTTCATCCATGTCGGATACCTTCGGATTTGAAGGGATGTCGAACCCCGCCATGATACTGGATTTACAGAAGCGGATGAGGTACAATACACAGATTTTCGGAAATACAGCCTTGACTTTCCATCTGCTGGACGGACTTGACCTGAAAACTCAGTTTGGTATTGACAGTCATACCATGACAAACAAAGGCTATTCTTCCATTTCACTGAATAATATTTCTATGCCGAATGGCTGGGCCTATATCAATCATACTAATACATTTTACTGGCAGGAGGAAACTTATTTAACCTATCAGAAAATATTGGGGTCACATCGACTAAATGCAATGGCAGGTCTTTCATGGCAGGAACGGACTTACAACTACGATAATTCCTATACCGAAGGATTCAGTGATGATTTCTTTGAGTGGTATAACATGGGTGCTGGTACGACTCCTTCGGCTCCTTCGTCAGATTATAATAAGTGGGCAATGAATTCTTACTTCCTGCGCTTTGCTTATACCTATAATGACAAGTATTCGGCAACCGTGACTGGTCGTTATGATGGCTCTTCCAAATTCGGAAAGAACAACAAATATGCGTTCTTCCCATCAGCAGGATTGGCCTGGATTGTTTCGCAGGAAGATTTCTTAAAAGATAACGCAACCATCAGTACGTTAAAGCTTCACACGAGTTATGGCTTAACCGGTAATTCTGAAATTGATCCATATCGATCATTGGCATCGGTTAGTTCAGGAACGACGCTACTGGACGGTTCGCGAGCTCCTTATTCCTATATAAACACGATGGCAAATCCCGATCTGAAATGGGAAAAAACAGCACAGTGGGATATGGGTTTCAACTTAGGTTTGTTCAGAAATAAGGTGAATTTCGATATTTCTTACTATCACAAGAAAACCACCGATTTGTTGCTTGATACTCCACTGCCAACTTCTTCCGGTTTTGGTTCGATTTATAAGAATATCGGATCTGTACAGAATCAGGGACTTGATATTATGGTTGACGCTACGCCCGTTCGTACTAAAGATTTTCAGTGGAATGCTACGTTGAACCTGAACTACAATAAAAACAAAATTCTTCACCTTGGAGAAAATGATGAAGATATTGAGATGAACTACTGGGTTGGTGGTTCCGAAAGTATTTTACGGGTTGGAGAAAACCTGAGTAGCTTCTATGGTTACCGAAGATTAGGTGTCTACACAGTTGAAGATTATGAGGCAGGTAACTGTGAAAAGAGCCAGATTGGTCGAGCAAAACGGACCAATGAGAAGGAAATCATTGGTAAAGGGATGCCCGATTGGGCCGGTAGCTTCATTAATACTTTCAGATACAAGAATTTTGATTTAACTCTTGACCTGCAATTTGTGTGGGGTGTTGAAACAATGCAGCAATTCTACCACTCAACTTACGACCGTTTTGGTATAACCAATGGCTTGTCGAACATTTTACACGATGCGTATAACGGAAGCAATCCCAATACCATGGAGCAAGCTATTTATTTGACTAATTCCGGACATGCCGGACAAAACACAACAGTAGATTCCGGTTGGATAGCTGATGGTTCCTATCTGAGAGGAAACCTTATCCAGCTGGGTTATACCTTCTCTGATAAGCAATGCAGAGCAATTGGTCTTTCGAAACTACGTTTATATGCGAATGTGAATAACGCATTTTTGATCTGTTCCAGTAAATTCAACGGGTACGATCCTGAATCAACATCTCAAGGCGACACCAATAAATTCGGACAGAACATGACATTCTTCGCATATCCAAGGGCCAGGACATGGACACTGGGGCTAAACGTAACATTTTAATTAAATTCCAAAATGAAGACTACTATGAAAAAGATATTAATATGTTTATCAATGAGCCTTCTTTTTATGACCTCCTGTAATAATTTCCTGGATGAAAGTCCCAAGTCTGCACTGACAGAGGTCGATTATTATAAAACAGAGGCTCAGGCTACGGCAAACGTAAACTACTTATACCGAAATGGGGCACCAAGGCGCATATCCTATGCTTCCAGTGCTTACATCGGACCCAAAGCTTCCATCACCGGAATGTTAACCGGGTATTTCAGCAATAGTTACGAAGGGCAGGAGGTAGTATGTAAATATTCTCGTTTGCTAACCCGTCAGGAACACACCAATGAAATATCTGACACGTCCGATGATATTTGGGACAACTGTTATAATGCCATTAATGTCGCTAATAATGCGATAGCAAGCATTCCCAACATCAGTATGGATTCAGGTATCGCTGCTCAGTTGACTGCCGAAGCCAAGTTTTTCCGGGCATTCAATTATTTCTACCTGGTGAAAACATTCGGCGATATTCCTTTGCTGTTGGAACCTTCTAACCTGGAGAATCTGTATCCCGAAAGAACGACATCTGAGCAGGTTTATGCGCAGATCGAATCTGATTTGAAAGATGCAATCGGCGTTTTGCCGGAAAAAACATTTGCGGCCAACGGGCACCGAATTACTAAATATGTCGCTGCCATGGTTCTCACTGATGTGTATTTCCATCAGGGCGATTATGCCAACGCGAAGACTTATGCTAAAATTGTTGTTGACTCTCCACATTCGCTGGTCTCTAACACCGATATGTCAAGCAACAGCGCGTACAATCAATTGCGCTCAACCGACGATTTGGATGAAGTCATTTATGCCCAGGAGTATGATGAAAGTATCAGCAATAGTAGCTGGTGGCCAACTTATGCATTTTCATCTTCGGCGACAGCCGTATTCGGAACCTATTCAATTTTTGAACGGGTATACGGTCCGATTGATCAATTCCTGAATGTATATCCGGCCAATGATCTTCGTATTCAACCCAATCAGTTTTTCCACTGGAATTATACCAACCCGAATAACGGTAAAACCTGGACGGCTCCGGCAGGACAGGCTGGATGTTGGTATTACTATGATGAAAATGCAGTGTTGAATACCGGAAAAGGAACAAAAGACTGGAATTTTTATCGTTTGACTGAAGCATACCTGGATTATGCTGAATCAATTGCTCAAACCGATGGTGTAACGGATGAGGCAGCCACTTATCTGGCAAAAATTCAAGTGCGTGCCAATACCGAAGGCGAAACAGAAGACCAGATCAAAGCTGGTTTATTGGCCTTATCAAAGCAAGAATTCATCGAAACTTGCTGGACAGAAAGAATCCGCGAATTCCCGCTGGAATTCAAAATCTGGGATGATTGTGTTCGTACGATGAAATTCCCGGTTATCTCAGCAACCAATCCCGGTAATGTTACCTATGTCGATCTGATTGGCGCACAGAATGCAGCCGGAGCTACTTTTAAAGAAACCGATTTGGTATTCCCAATTTCATTGAATGAATTACAGCGTAATCCGAATTTGACGCAAAATGCAGGTTATGCCAGTAAATAGATGAAGTATAGTAGAATGGAAAGAGGATCTTGCCCAAATGGGCATGATCCTCTTAATTTAGAATAACGTTAAAAGTGCTATTATTTCTGGCACAATTTTTTTCTATCTGTTTGTTAAACTTATTGGACAGGTATATATAAAAAGAAAAGCTGTATCTCATCACAGTTTTAATCGTAGTAGGTAATATCAGACCTGGAAAGCAATTTTTTAGAAAAATTGCCGGGGATAATCCAGTTTGATTATATCTTATCTTACCAGGAAGAGAAATTTACGTCAAAAATATACTCCGATGCACATGAGAAAAATCCATTTATTTCTATCGATTGGAATTCTGTTTTTTATCGGACAGGGCTATAGCTTTGCTTCCGTTCCACCAACATCAACAAAAAAATATACGCAGTACGTCAATCCATTTATTGGAACAGGCTCTGTCGATAGCTTAAGCCTTTCAGGAAGTAATTTTCCCGGCGCTTGTGCTCCTTTCGGACTGGTGCAACTTAGCCCCGATACACGCGAATATCCCGACGATCCCTGCAGTGGCTACGATTATAATGACAAAACCATTGTCGGTTTTAGCCACACACATTTAAGCGGAACCGGGTGTCCCGACCTTTACGACTTTTTGTTTATGCCTTACGGAGGTGATATTCAATGGCAATGTGGAAGTGATGATGGAAAAACAAAAGGATTCCGTTCGGCCTTCCGGCACGAAACCGAAAAAGCTTATCCGGGTTATTACAGCGTAGTGCTCGACGATTACCATATTAAGGCAGAACTGACTGCTGCCGAGCATTGCGGAATGCATCGCTACACGTTTGCCAATACCGATCCAGTTCACCTGATGATTGACCTCGATCATTCACTGGTTCGGAATAGTCCGTATCGTTATTGCAGAATTATAGAAGCTCAGGCCCGGGTGGTTGATTCGAAAACCATCGAGGGTTACCGCATTATTTCGGGCTGGGCTCCACTTCGGAAAGTGTATTTCCGGGCTGAATTTTCCCGTCCTTTCGATTCTCATGTTTTTAAAGCAGGTAGAAATATTTTTGAGAATATCCCGGTAGCCAATAATTCCAACCTGAAGCTGGTTCTGAATTTTGATAAAGACAATTCGCAGCCATTACTGGTGAAAGTCGGACTTTCGTCAGTTTCAGCCGAAGGTGCCCGCGAAAATCTGAAGGCAGAGATAAGAGATTTCAATTTTGATGGGATTGTTGAGCAAACCAACGAAACCTGGAATAAGGAACTTTCGTGTGTTGACGTAGAGGGGACGCCCAAACAGAAACGTATTTTCTATACAGGGTTGTACCATTTGTTCATTCAGCCCAACAATATAGCCGATGTTTCGGGTGACTACCTGGCAACGGACAACAGTATCCGGCATGCATCTGATGGAACGCACTACAGCACGTTCTCATTGTGGGACACCTATCGTGCAGCGCATCCGTTTTACACGCTCGTGCAACAGAAAAGAACGGCCGCATTCATTAATTCCATGCTGCGGCAGTACGAAACGTATGGTTATCTGCCCATCTGGCAACTTTGGGGAGAAGAAAATTACTGTATGATTGGCAATCATGCCATCCCTGTTATTGTCGATGCTTTCTTTAAAGGAATTCCCGGAGTTGATTACCAGAAAGCTTATGAAGCCGTGAAGGCCTCATCGACTACTTCGCACCGGAATTCGCCGTTCAACATTCTGGATAAGTATGGGTATTTCCCGGAGGATTTGCAGACCCAGTCTGTTTCGCTAACGCTTGAAATTGCTTATGATGACTGGTGTGTTGCCCAGATGGCTAAAAAACTCGGACACGAAGACGATTACAAGTTTTTCCTGAAAAGGTCCGGTGATTATAAGAATTTGTTTGATAAATCCATTGGCTTTTTCAGAGCAAAAGACAGCAAGGGAAACTGGATTGAACCATTTAATCCGTTGGTTTACGGTGGCAACGGTGGTTTTCCGTTTACAGAAGGAAATGCCTGGCAATATCTGTGGTATGTTCCCCAGGACGTGTATTCGTTTATCGATATGATGGGTGGCGATAAGAAATTTGTTGCAAAACTTGATACCTTCTTTACCCTCAATGCGAAACCTGGAGATGTCAATGGTAATGCTTCAGGCTTTATCGGTCAGTATGCACACGGAAATGAACCGAGTCATCACATTGCTTATTTATATGATTTTGCCGGCGAGCCATGGAAAGCCCAGTTTTACAGTGCCAAAATCCAGAATGAATTGTATACAGATCAACAGTCGGGCTATTCCGGCAATGAAGATTGCGGTCAGATGTCGGCCTGGTACCTGTTTAGTTCGATGGGCTTTTATCCGGTTAATCCGGCGAACAGTGTATTTTGTTTTGGTTCGCCACAACTGGCAAAAGCATCTATTAACATGGCTAACGGGAAGCAATTTACCGTAGTGACTAAAAATGCCGGAGGGCAGAACATTTATATCCAGTCCGTTCGGCTGAATGGAAAACCCTATACTCATTCATACATTACATATCAGGATATTGTGGCCGGCGGTAATCTCGAATTTGTTATGGGAAAGCGACCCAACAAAAAATTTGGAACTGCTCCCAAAGATCGCCCTGTTTCTGTTTTAACATATTAAAATGAGACTGATGAAATTGTTTAAAAGCTGTTTTCTCGTGGTTTCCGTTTTGTTGGTCGGCTGTTCTGCTTCGATACAAAAACAGAAACAGGATGCAAAATCACCAGTTGATTATGTCAATCCATATATGGGCAACATCAGTCATTTGCTGGTCCCCACTTATCCTACTGTACAGTTGCCCAACAGCGTGTTGCGTGTTTATCCTGAAAGGGGCGATTATACAGGTGTCAGGCTTCACGGTTTGCCACTCGAAGTGACGAGTCATCGAGGTGCTTCGGCGTTTAATCTGAGCCCTTTTCAGGGAAAACCGGAGAATGTCCAACCAGTGATTTCCTTTTCATACGATCAGGAAAAAATTACGCCTTATTCCTATTCGGTCTACCTCGATGAGGCTCAGATAGACATAGATTTTGCCGTGGCACATCAATCGGCGATGTACGCGTTGAAATTTGAAAATGAAAACGCACCCGGATTGATTTTAAATTCGCTCAACGGCGGGATGAAATGGGATGGGAAAGGAATTTCCGGGTGGCAGCTAATTGGAAACGATACGCATGTCTTCCTGTATCTTGTCCCGGATGAAAAGCCGGAGCAGGTTTCGGTTCTTGACAATGGAGAATTGTCTGTTGCTTCGGAAGCTTCAGGGAAGAACGCCTGTCTGGTGCTGAACTTCCCGGAAGGGACTAGAGAACTGCAATTGAGATATGGTATTTCCTTCATCAGTGCTGAGCAGGCGGAGAAGAACATGAAACGTGAGGTCGCCGGGAAAACTGTAGCCGAAATTCAGGCGGAAGGACGAAAAATTTGGAATGAGGCTCTTGGCAAAATAGAAGTGCAGGGCGGAACGGAAAATGAGCGCGCAGTTTTCTATACATCGCTTTATCGGTGTTACGAACGTCCTGTTTGCATTTCGGAAGATGGACATTATTACAGCGCGTTCGATCACCAGGTGCATTCGGATAACGAACGACCTTTTTACACCGATGACTGGATTTGGGATTCGTACCGGGCGTTGCACCCATTGCGAATTCTGGTCAATCCCGAAAGGGAAAATGATATTCTGAATTCATTTGTCGAAATGGCCGAACAAATGCCACACATGTGGATGCCGACTTTCCCGGAAATTACAGGCGATAGCCGCCGTATGAATTCCAATCACGGCGTTGCTTCGGTTTTGGACGCTTACCGGAAAGGTCTGCACGGTTTTGATTTGGAAAAGGCTTACGAAGCATGTAAAAAAGGAATTACAGAGAAAACACTGGCGCCGTGGTCGGGGAAACCGGCCGGAGCGTTGTCGGCTTTCTATCAGACACACGGATACATACCGGCGCTGAAGCCCGGCGAAAAAGAGACGATTCCGCAGGTAAATTCGTTCGAGCGAAGGCAAGCTGTAGCGGTTACACTGGGCACGTCGTATGACGAATGGTGTTTGTCGCAGTTGGCCGATACGCTGGGAGATGCAGCTGATGCAGCTCGTTTTCTCAAAGCTTCGTTCAATTATCGGAATCTGTATAATTCCCAAACACAGTTCTTTCATCCCAAAGATGCTGAAGGTAATTTTATCGAGCCATTTGATTACCGCTTCTCAGGTGGTGTTGGTGTAAGAGACTATTATGATGAAAATAATGGCTGGACTTATCGTTGGGATGTTCAGCACAATATTCCGGATTTGATTAATCTGATGGGCGGTAAGAAAGCGTTTACTCAAAATCTCGACGCGCTGTTTACAACGCCCATGGGCAGAGGGAAGCGTGAATTTTACACACAACTACCTGATCAAACCGGAAACGTAGGACAATTTACCATGGCGAATGAGCCATCGCTCCATATTCCTTATTTGTATAATTATGCCGGACAGCCCTGGAAAACACAAAAGTTAGTTCGTGCCCTTTTGCATGAGTGGTTTCGAAATGATTTAATGGGCGTTCCCGGCGATGAAGATGGCGGTGGTTTATCTTCCTTTGTCGTATTTTCTTCGATGGGATTTTATCCGGTTACGCCTGGGGAACCGGTTTATAGCATTGGAAGTCCGTTGTTTAGTGATGTGAAAATTCATCTGGCTAACGGAAAAACATTTGAGATTGAGGCAAGAAATGCTTCTGATGAAAACAAATATATCCAGTCGGCAACGCTCAATGGAAAACCATTGGATGAACCCGTTCTAAATCATTCGGATTTGATGAACGGTGCCAAACTGGTATTTGTCATGGGCAATCGGGCTAACCGTAACTGGGGTGCTCACCAAAAGCCATAATATCTTTCTAGCGAAAGCTTGTTCTAATCACCAAAGCTTGATGAAGGACTGCCATGACAGGGCAGTCCTTTTCTTTTAGTGTATTGGGGAGTGGTTAGCATGCCTCATTTCCTGTTATTTCAACAATAAGCGTTTTCATCTTTATTCAGACTGAATAGAAGCCGAACAAATTCGTTAACTTTAGGCAAATTTTAAATGCTGAATCCATGAAGAAAAATATCTTTCTCCTGTTAATGGCCGGTGCGGCTGTTTTCGCCGGTCCTGTAAAGGGCGTGGCTCAGGATAACTCAAAATCAGGCATGATGTTTTATATCGGAACTTACACTGAAGGGAGCGATAGCAAAGGAATTTATCGCTGTGAGCTTGACCCGAAAAGCGGTCAGCTGGAGAACTATGCGTTGGCCGGAGTTTCAGTTAATCCGTCCTTTGTGACGCTAACACCTGATGGTAATTACTTGCTGGCTGTTCAGGAAAAAAACAGTGCGGTAGGAAATACCCAGGGATACATTGAATCATTTGCTGTAGATAAGAACACAGGTGATTTGAAAGCCATCAACAAAGAGCCCAGCGGTGGTGCCGATCCTTGTTTTGTAAGTGTGAACCCGGAAGGTTTCGCGCTGACGGCTAACTACTCAAGCGGTAGTGTCGGTCTGTTTCGTCTGAACGGTGACGGAACCATTAGCAAAGCATTGTATGTAAGTCAGCACGAAGGACACGGGCCCAACGTTAACCGCCAGAAGGGACCACATGCGCACAGTTCGTATTTCGGGCCCGATGGAAAACGCATTTTTGCTGCCGATTTAGGAACAGATGATGTGTATGTTTATCGTCTCGATGCCAAAGATGGTAAGTTAGTGCCGTGCAAAACACCCAAAATTCCAATGGCTCCGGGAGCTGGTCCCCGTCACATTGCTTTTGATCCAAAAGGACAGAATATGTATGTGATTAGCGAAATGGGATGCACCATTACCCGTGTGGCAATGGAACAAAACGGAAGTTTTGATGTGAAAGAATCAGTATCCACACTTCCTAAGGGATATGATGGAGAAAATACTTGTGCCGAACTTGCCATTTCGCCCGATGGTAAATACCTGTATGCATCGAACCGCGGACTGGACAACATCGTTATTTTCGCAATCGATCCGCAAAGCGGAAAATTGACGGAGAAAGGAACGGAAGGAGTGAAGGGAAAAACACCCAGGAACTTTACCTTGTCCCCTGATGGAAAATTTCTGCTGGTGGCCAATCAGAACAGCGACAATATTGTGGCATTCCGACGCAATCCTGAGACAGGAATGCTGACGTTTACCAGTGAGATAAAAGCACCAAAACCTGTTTGCCTGTTATTCCGGTAAACGGAAAAGAATAAAAAAAATACACAAAAGGCTGATCATTCAAAATGATCAGCCTTTTTGTTTTTAACCTGTCGTTTATTATTAATCAATAGAGTCGAATACGGTAATGCATCACGCATTAATTCAGTATTCGGGGTAATATAAGCAATTTTGAATGAACTCCAGAAAGTTTAACGGTTAGAACGGTAATCATTTCTTCGTTCAAAACCACCACTTCTACGCGGTCTTTCCTTTTTTTCGGCAGCCAGGTTAACAACAATTCTTCTGCCATTGATTTCTGTTCCATTCAGCGACTGAATGGCTTGTTCTGCTTCCTGATTATCGGTCATTTCAATAAAACCAAAACCTTTACTGCGGCCTGAAAATTTGTCCATGATGATTTTCACCGTGTCAACCGCGCCATAAGTTTCAAAAATTGTTCGTAATTCATCTTCTGTAACATCATACTGAAGACTGCCAACATAAATATTCATCTGACGGTAGTTTAGAGATTAGACGGAGTATAAGTTACGGAGTTTTATGTTACTTATCCTACTTTATTGGAAGTTTATGCATGTAAAACAGAATCATAGAATATAGGAAGATAAAAATCATGCTGCATACGAAATGAAAAAATTAGTTTTATGATCTGCCGGTTATGCTGTAATTCATTAGTCAGCATTTATCATGAGGTGCGTCATTGAAATAAGGAATAACTGTTCAAACGAACTCTATTGAGGCGATGTGTGTTGTAGGGTACAGGAAATAAAGAAATGTCACATTAAAAAAATACATCAATGAGTTTACTGGAACAATTGAAAAAAGTGACAACGGTTGTAGCTGATACCGGCGATTTTGAATCCATGAAGGAATTCAAGCCGCAGGATACGACAACCAACCCGTCACTAATATTGGCTGCCACCGAAGATTCGCGGTATGATTCGCTTATTCAGGATGCCGTAAAATATGCAAAGGAACATGGTGGCAGCAAAGCGGAGCAACTGACAATCTGCATGGATAAGTTGTCGGTGAATTTCGGGCGGGAAATCCTGAAGATTGTTCCCGGTCGTGTTTCCACGGAAGTGGATGCAAGATTATCGTTCAATACGGCTGCAACCATGGAGAAAGCCCGAAGACTGATTCACCTGTACGATGAAGTTGGAATTGGAAGGGAGAAGGTGCTGATTAAAATTGCGTCGACCTGGGAAGGCATTGAAGCGGCCCGCATGCTTGAAAAGGAAGGAATTCATTGCAACCTGACACTATTGTTCAGCATGCCGCAGGCCATTGCTTGTGCTGATGCCGGTGTGACACTGATTTCGCCCTTTGTGGGACGTATTTACGACTGGTATAAAAAAGACAGGGGAGTTGATGACATTCCTGTAGAAGAGGATCCAGGAGTGGCAAGTGTCAGTGAGATATTTACCTATTTCAAGAAGTTTGACTACCCGACGGAGATCATGGGAGCCAGTTTCCGGAAAGCGGGAGAGATTATCGAACTGGCAGGTTGTGATCTGTTAACCATCTCACCCAAATTGCTAAGAGAGTTGGAGAGTATGGATGGATCATTGGAAAGGAAACTGCGCCCGGAAGATGCCAAAAATGCTGCTGTGGAGAAACTGACGTTGGATGAGAAAACGTTTCGTTGGATGATGAATGAAGATGCTATGGGCACCGAAAAGCTGGCCGAAGGTATCCGTAAATTCAGTGCGGATATTGTGAAACTGGAGAAAAAGGTGATGGCATTTCTGTAAAATAGTAGGTTCACAAAAAACAAAAGGCCGGATGGCATTACCATCCGGCCTTTTAATGTTTTGTAGTGATTAGTCAATCCTCCGGAATAAACTAATCGATCTTTTCAGCAATGAGAGAGAAAAGAGGAAACTTGTGCGAATGATTATCCCGTTTCCTTTCTAATTCGTAGAAAACCTCATAGTGAAAAGGTTCCAAGCCTTGTTCCTTCACTAGTCCCGAAAGTTCGTCCCGGTCAAAACCGTTATGACCGGAAAAGCCACTACCGTGAAAACTGCCATCTTCTTTTACCAAATCGCCAATACACAATTTTCCACCTGGTTTTAGTAAGCGGTGAAAAACCTGCAGAATTTCCGGTAACGACTCAATGTGATGCATGGTCATCAGGGTATAAATGGCATCGAACGGTCCGATATCGGGAACAGTCTCCAGCAAATCGGCCTTTAGCGGGAAGAAATGGGTGAGTTGTTCCTTCTTAATCTTCTCTTTTAGCACCTCAATCATACCGGCTGAACTGTCGACCAATACAATGGCTCCAAAAGCTTCTTTTAGCTGATAGCTGAGCAAACCGGTTCCACATCCAAATTCGAGGGAACTCATCTCCTTTGAAGGATTTACTTGCTTTATAATGGTTTTCGCGAAAGCGGCGGCTCTTTCGGTTTTCATGGGGTCATCATCCCATGTACGTGCACGTTCGTCAAATGACATATTCTATATTTTTTTAATGTTCTGCGGGCTGCAAGGGGGCAAAGTTAATGAAAATGACAGCCGGTTGTTTCAACGATCACCGTCTCTGTTTGTTCATTATTGAAAGAACTCATTTGGTTGATAATAACGGAACCATTTCGGATGCAAAGGCATTCGGATATAAAATATGGATGAAGATGGATAAGTTCAGAACAGAAACCGATTCGATGGGCGAAATAGCGGTTTCGGCAGAACATTACTGGGGCGCCCAAACTCAGCGTTCTTACCAAAACTTTCAAATTGGAACCCATCGATTTCAATGGCAATCGCCAATTATCAGAGCCCTCGGAATAGTGAAAAGAGCAGCAGCACAGACAAATGAAGAGCTGGGAGAATTGCCAGCCGATATTGCCAGTAAAATTATGGCTGCAGCCGAAGAAGTGATCACCGGAAAGATGGATAGTGAGTTTCCATTGGTGGTTTTTCAAACGGGTTCGGGCACTCAATCGAACATGAATGCCAACGAGGTCATTGCCAACCGGGCGATAGAAATGATGGGAGGACAAATGGGGAGTAAGCAGCCGGTACATCCCAATGATCATGTTAACCGGAGCCAGTCGTCAAACGATACCTTTCCGACGGCCATGCACATCGCTATAGTGGAAGAATTGCATAAGCGGTTGTTTCCCGCCGTGGAGTTGTTGCGGGATACTATTTCGGAAAAAGTAGTTATGTACTACTCTGTTGTGAAAACCGGCCGGACACATTTGCAGGATGCCACACCAATAACAGTAGGACAGGAGATGAGCGGTTGGGCAGCCCAGCTTGATTTTGCTTTGGAAGGCATTCGCACTTCGCTGCCCGGATTGTACGATTTGGCTATTGGCGGAACAGCGATAGGAACCGGATTGAATGCGCATCCACAGTTTGCAGAGCGGACGGTTGAAATTATTTCTGATATCACCGGACATCCGTTCCGCAGTGCTTCCAATAAATTTTTCGCGCTTTCGGCACACGACGCAGTGGTGCAGGTTTCGGCGGCCTTACGTACACTGGCCGGCGCCCTGATGAAGATTGCCAACGATGTGCGATGGCTGGCATCCGGCCCTCGTTGTGGCATTGGAGAGTTAAACATTCCGGCTAATGAACCCGGTTCCTCTATTATGCCCGGAAAGGTGAATCCCACGCAAAGTGAAGCACTCACCATGGTTTGTGTGCAGGTATTCGGCAACGATGCCACAGTCGCTTTCGCGGGAAGCCAGGGAAACTTTCAGCTCAATGTATATAAACCGGTGATGGCGCATAACGTGCTGGAAAGTATTACACTTCTGGCAGACGCCTGTCGGTCATTTAATGACCATTGTGCTTCGGGTATCGAGCCGAATCTTCCCCGTATACGGGAAAATATCGATAAGAATCTGATGCTGGTAACTGCCTTGAACCGATACATCGGTTACGATAAGGCTGCTGAAATAGCTAAAAAAGCACATGCTGACGGGAAAACTTTGCGTGAAGCAGCATTAGAGCTGAAATATGTAACGGGAGATGAGTTTGATCGTTGGGTGGTCCCACTGGAAATGACGCGTCCGCACGAATAGAAAAAAGAAAGCCGTCTTGACTGGAATGTTTTCCGGCAAAACGGCTTTTATTTTTAATATAATTTGATGACTTCGCCGGTTACATTGCCCTCTACGCTTCGAACGTAACCACTTACGGCGCGTTTCATGGAAACAGGAATATGGCCGGGAAAGAGATGTCCCTGTCTTTCGGCCGCATCTTCAACCAGTCCGGGAGCGACCACATTGATACGCAGGCCTCTTTTCAACTCACGACTGGCTGCAATCACAAAGCTGTGAATTCCACCGTTGACCATGGAAGCACCCACCGAACCTTTTACAGGGTCGTCGCCCAGAATCCCTGTGGTGAGGGTAAATGAACCGTTATCTTTCAGGTATCGTTGTCCGATGCGTACCAGATTGACTTGTCCCATCAGTTTATTTCGAATACTGATATAGAAATCCTCTTCGGTCAGCTCTTCGAAATCGCCCCATTTGGTAGCTCCTGCAATGGATATCACTGCATCCAGATTGGGTATTTCCCGAAACATTTTTTCGATGGAACCTTCCGATGATAAATCCACGGTCACATCACCGCTTTTTCGTCCGGCCACAATTACCTGATGCCGCTTTTTCAATTCTGCGGTTACTTTACTACCGATGGTTCCGTTGCCACCAATGATCAATATTTTCATTTTTCTGTTTCCTTTTTATGCCAGCTCCAAAAAAGCCGACTGATTAAATCTGTTTGCAAAAGGTAAACGGTTGATCTGAAATTTGGTTTGATGAGAATGGGTACTCTTTCTTAAAGCTCCCGATATTATTCTGTATTCTTAATCACCGGAAGCGGTTTGTCCCGGAATACCATAATGCTTGTCTGGATCATCAATTACAAGTACCCAGTCATTTTTTATTCCTGCTGAGGGAGAAATGAATTCCATTTTGTCTTTTCGCGGAAGCAAACCGATTGACTGTGCTTTGCCGTCTTTGGGATTAAACCACCAGCAGCTTACTTGGTCAGTCTCCATAAAGGAAGTATTAATTGTTATGGTTTTCCCTATCGGGAGATATACAAACAAATAACTTCCAAGACTATCTCGTGTGGCAACCATGTGTTCACCCTTTTCACCTTGTCCTTTCAGAATGACTGAATCATCGGGAATACGAGTTGATTGAGGCCTTGATTCCATTAGATTTTTCAGGTATCCCATCTGGAAAGCGCCTGGCCGGTCGAGTGCATCAGTCCAGTACATCTTCGCATGATTGATTTTCGTTTCCTTTGGGTTCCAGAATTGCCAGATACTGTGATGCCCGTAAGTAACTCCGCAGGCACCGGCAAAAACCGAACGGTAAGTTTGTTTACGCACATCGTAATCGTCAAAATAGCCATTGGCAGGGTTCCATGCTGGCCATGGATTCACCGGATGGTCTTCGTAGTTGGGTTCGGCATCCAATGTTGGCTTGATTGGTTTTAAGTTTCGGTCACGGGCAATCCATTGCCAAACAGCTACATCGTGGCCGCTACCATGGCCCGACTGCATCATGTTGATATCAAGCCATTTTTCCTGTTGAAGAAATTGTGAAGTTGATTCCGGGCCACCGGAAATATGATACGCGATGAGTACCTTTTGCCCGACTCCTTCCCGAATGCCTATGGCCATGGCTCGCCATACAGGGCGCCAGTCTGTACTGTCATTCACGGGAGGGCGATCACCTCCCAGTATCCAGATAAGATTGGGAAAATCCTTATAACGATGACCAATCCACTTTCCGTAGATATATGCATTCTCCGGGTTGAAGATAACCGGTCCGACGCCCCACATCAGCGATACTTTATCACCCCAGGTAGGTAGCAGGGCTACCACTATCTTCCGCGTCAGCGCCATCTTCATTGCCGAATCGATTACTTGAAAATATTTTTCATTCGGCTTGGTTGGGTCCATGTTGTACAAGGGAACTTCGCCATACTGATTAGGTTTCCGTAATCCATCCATTTCTGCCAGAACAACTGCCTGTATTACATTGAATCCCTTTTCTTTTCGGTTATCCAGATAGGTACGAATCTCATCCAACGTTAATCGATGAAAAAGTTCCCAGGCAGTATCGCCCATCCAAAAAAACGGTGCACCATCGGCATATTGGAGATAATGACCGTGGGCTGAAACTTCAATTCGGCCGTGTGGCCAATTTTTCTGAGCATGGGATGAATGAGTAATAACCATTGAAACAAGAAGGAACAAAATCAGTCGTTGCATGATGGTATGGTTTCGTTAGTTAGACCCATTAAAATACATACTTTTTCAAATCTGAGGTTATGTGTTTTCGGGAGATTTTCCGCTCCACTTTATGTAATTCCCATTATCTCATAAAAATTCCGGATCATGTTATCTGACCCGGAATGGTTGTAAATCTTATCAGATCAGCATCGTCTTGAGTAAAGTTATTGTACAACGACGCTGTATTCAATAGAATTATCCTAGCGCATGGAGTGGAACAAAGCCGCTCCAAATATGGCAAAGATGATGATGTAAATGACAATGCCGATAGCTGCCCAAAGTAATGCCGCTTTCGCCCAGTTTGCCTTGCTGGGATTGGTGGTGCTGCCAAATGCCCACACGAATAACAAAATAAGTCCAACCAACGGAATAGCTGTCAGGAATAATGTTAAAAACCAGTCGGATACACTCACTGGCGGTTGCTGCTGAGTCTGCTGTTGTTGCACTTCTTGATTTTCCATGATGATTTTGTTGTTTAGGTTGTCCTACTCATAAGGCTTTTCGGTTGCGCCCCGTTTTTTCTGTGGTCACAGTCTCCACATTGTATCGTTCAGGAAATATGTATATGAGATTTATGCATAGCGGTAGCAAATAATTCTAGCAGTAAGTCGTTAATTCCGGATAATATGAATCGGCGTGGGAGGTGAACAGGTTGAGTGTGGTCAAAATCATGAGAGAAACAAGTTTGGAAGATGAAGGTTCCATATTCATATCACTCTTTTGGTTACTAGTAATATTTGGATATCTAAATTAATAGATACCTTGCAAAATAACAAAACATGATATCTTAAGTATCTGTTTTCTATCTGTTACACAGCAGTATTTTTCTTCTGCTTGTGAATAAGTGGTCCGTCTTTTACGTGTAAGTGCTATTAATCAGTAGTCTGTCTTGTCATTCTAAATAAAGACACTTCAGTCCTGATTTAGAGACTATTTTATCTTTCGTTATGTTTTTTATCGATTTTTTTATCTGATAAAAGGTGGTCAATTCAATTTTAGCTCTAATTTTGGGAGCATAAACAAACAGGAATAATGACAAATTTCACTTTCAATATGAATATGTGTATGTGCAGCATGATGATGTGTATGTGCAGAGGTATTCGTATGCGGAAGTGGACTTCATGATATAATTAAACCTATAGTAAGGTTTGAGAAAATAAAAAGCCCTTCTGCATCGCAGAGGGGCTTTTTTTATGCTTAAACCCGCGGTTTCATCAGATACCAAAAATCAAATCATAAATCATAATCAGTCAAAGATGAGTTTAAATCATTTACAACAACTGGAGGCCGAGGGAATCTACGTGATTCGCGAAGTGGCCTGGCGTTTCAAAAGGCCGGTGTTGCTCTTCTCGGGGGGAAAGGATTCCATCGTGATGTTTCACCTGGCCCGAAAAGCTTTTTGGCCCGATCCGATTCCGTTTCCCTTGCTGCACATTGATACGGGGCACAATTTTCCGGAAACGCTGGCATACCGTGATAAGCTGGTGAAGGAAAGCGGCAGTCAACTGATAGTGCGCAGGGTGGAAGAATCAATTGCGCAAGGAAAAGTGGTAGAGGAAACCGGAATTCATGCCAGTCGCAACAAGTTGCAAATGGTGACCTTGCTCGATGCTTTGGAAGAATTGCAGGTAGATGCAGCTCTGGGAGGCGGACGCCGCGATGAGGAGAAGGCCCGGGCCAAGGAACGTTTTTTTTCGCACCGTGACGATTTTGGACAGTGGGATCCCAAGAATCAGCGGCCCGAATTGTGGAGCCTTTACAATTCGCATCATGCGGAAGGTGAACATTTCCGGGTGTTTCCCATTAGTAACTGGACGGAGATGGACGTGTGGCAGTACATCTTGCGTGAGGACATTCCCATCCCTTCACTCTATTTCTCCCACGAGCGCCAGGTAATTGAACGTGACGGTATTCTTTTGGCCGATTCGCCTTTCCTCATTAAAAAAGAGGATGAAAAACCGGTTTTAAGGGAGGTTCGCTGCCGTACCATTGGCGATATGACCTGTACCGGTGTCACCTTGTCTCCGGCTTCTTCGCTTGACGAGATCATTGCCGAAGTGGCGGCGACACGCGTGACCGAAAGAGGCGGCCGTGCCGACGACAAACGTTCTGAATCAGCGATGGAAGATCGCAAAATTGCCGGTTATTTCTAATTCAACACATCTCACATGACAACATCAGCTATAACACATAACAGTTACCTCGATATGGACCTGCTCCGCTTTACTACCGCGGGCAGCGTGGACGATGGCAAGAGTACCCTGATAGGGCGTTTGTTGTATGATTCCAAGTCCATTTTCGATGACCAGGTAGCCGACCTCGAAAAGGTTAGCAGCCGCACCGGAGAAGGATTGAACCTGGCCTTGCTGACCGATGGTCTTCGTGCCGAGCGGGAGCAGGGGATTACCATCGATGTGGCTTATCGCTATTTCGCTACGCCCAAACGCAAATTCATTATTGCCGACACACCCGGGCATTTGCAATACACCCGCAACATGGTAACGGGAGCTTCCACGGCTGACCTGGCCATCATCCTCATCGATGCCAAACAGGGAGTCGTGGAGCAGACCCGCCGCCATACCTTTATTGCCAACTTGCTGGGCATTGAGCACATTGTGGTCTGCATCAACAAGATTGATTTGGTGGAATACGACGAAGAGATCTTCAAACGCATTGTAGCCGACTTCGATATCGTAAAGAAGGAGCTGAATGCCCAGGTGACGTTTATTCCGGTGAGCGCCTTAAAAGGTGATAACGTGGTTTCGCAATCCGAAAATCTGGCATGGTTTAAAGGCCCTTCTTTGCTTCAGTTGCTGGAAAGTATTCCGGTTCATGTGCCTGATGCCGGTGAGTCATTCACTTTCCCGGTTCAGGGACGCGTGGGCAGCAATCGTAACAGTCGTTACACCGGACGTGTCAGCAGCGGAGTGTTGCGGCCAGGGACAAAAGTTCGTGTGTATCCTGCAGGTGAAGAAACGACGGTGGAAGCTATCGAATTGTATCAGGAATTGAAGCAGGAGGCGTTGTCTGGCGAATCGGTTTCGTTACGATTACCCGGAAACCAGTTGTTCAATCGTGGTCATTTGCTGGCAGATGCCGAAGCAAAGATCCGCTACACCAGGAAAGTGTCGGTAGATGCTTGCTGGTTTAGTGAAACGCCTTTGCAAAAGAACCGCTCTTACATTCTCGCTCACGTAACCGGCGAGACAAAAGCCTTTGTCTATGAAGTGGAGGATAAAATTGACTTTACAAATCTGGAAAAGCTTAAGGGCGAACAAACCATCGGTGTGAATGATATTGCTACGTTTTCGCTGCAATTGGAAAAGGAAATCCCTGCCATTACCTACCGGGAAAACCGAACACTGGGAAGCATTATCCTGATTGATCCGGATACGCATCAGACGGTTGCCGCCGGGATGATTATCAATCGAAAATAAACGATGACAATGAGAGAGAAAGCCTACCGCAGTTTGTTGAAAAGCGTCTCATGGCGTGCCCTGGGGACGATCGACACGATATTGATTTCCTGGTTGATTACCCATAAAATCATGTTTGCGCTTTCCATTGGCGGGGTAGAGGTTTTCACGAAGATGTTTCTCTATTTCCTGCATGAACGGGCCTGGAACCGGGTCAGAATCGGTAAACAGGATGAGAAACCGGAGTATGAAATCTAAAACGAACAGCGATGAGTGAAAACGAAAAAACATATCTACCCATTACTCTTGACATTACCGGACGAAAAATACTCGTGATTGGCGGTGGCCCTGATGCCGCTAAGAAGCTGAAGATTTTGCTTCGTTTTACCCGGAATGTGGAAGTGCTGGCAGATTCTGTTGACGACGAAATCAGGGAAACCGGCGTTGTGTATCACGAAAGGCAATACCATCCCGATATTCTGGATGATTACATCCTGGTTTATGTCTGTCTGAATGACCCGGTCATGGAAGCACGAATTCGCCGCGACGGTGATGAACGTCGTGTATTGGTTAACGTGCATGATAAACCCGATATGTGTCGTTTCGTTTCACCGGCCATCTACCGGAAGGACAACATCAGTGTGTCGGTGGGGTCGGACGGAAAGAATGTATATGAAGCCATTGCTATTCGCGATTTAATCAGAGAATTCCTTGAGACAAATTACTTCAGAAATTAACGTATGAGCAACTTATTTGGACTTTTGAATGACAAACAGCAACAACTGGTTGGCGATTTGACCAGTGGCTTGCAGCGTGAGCAGCTGCTTTGGCTGAGCGGCTACCTGGCTGGTCTGGGTGAAGCTTCCCTTGAGCAACCGGCCGCGGCTGTATCCGGGACACAGCAGGTTCCGCTGACAATATTATTTGGAACACATACCGGTCATAGTGAAGCATTGGCCAATCAGTTGGCTGAGAGAGCCCGGGAGTTGGGTGTTCGCGCAGAAGCGACCGTAATGGAAGATTACGATGTGTTGGAGTTACCCGATGCCGGAAATCTACTCTTAATTGTGAGTACTGACGGCGAAGGTGAACCTCCGCTGAATGCACTCGATTTCCTGGAATATCTGCAAGGTGAGCGTTGCCGCGAACTGGCAGGGCTGAATTATGCCGTGCTGGCTCTGGGCGACCGTAGCTACAAGCAATACTGCCAGACAGGCATTGATTTTGACGCAGCACTGCAAAGCAAAGGGGCCAGTCGGTTGCTGGATCTGGTGAAATGCGATGTGGATTATCAGGAAGATGCCCGCAAGTGGAGCGATGACGTACTCGAAATTCTGCAACAACAAAAAGGTACCATTTCCGATGCATCCGTACCCGCTTCGAATCATGTGACTCCTGCAGTTGTTTATGATCGACAGCACCCTTTTCAGGCGAAAGTGCTTGAAAAGATTAAACTGAGCGGAAGAGGTTCAGGCAAAGAGGTGTATCACCTCGAACTCTTGTTGCGTGACTCAGGATTGACCTACGAGCCGGGCGATACGGTCGGTATTTTTTGTGATAATCCGCCCGAGTTGGTGGATAAGGTGCTGGAGATAACCGGTTTCGACCGCAATGAACCGGTGATGGTAAAGAATGGAACACATCCGTTGGAAACTGCATTGCGTCATCACCTGGAGTTGTCCGTGCTGAACCATTCGGTATTGGAAAGTTACCGTGAATTGAGTGGCAATGAAATTCTCGACGATTTGTTGAATGATGAGCAAGCGCTGGATACTTACCTTTATGGTCACGATGTGGTCGATTTACTGACTGATTTTCCTGCCAAACTTGATGTGACAGGTTTGGTATTAGTCCTGCCTCCGTTGCAGCCAAGGATGTATTCCATTTCATCCAGTCAGGCCGCTCACCCAGAGGAACTGCACGTCACGGTTGCAGCCGTGCGCTATGACAACCGCGACCGTCGCCGCCACGGAGCGTGTTCTACGTTCCTGTCCGACCGAGTAGAAGCGGGGTCGGAGATTCCGATTTTCATCGAAAAGAACCGAAACTTCAAATTACCCGAACAAACCGAGACTCCGCTCATCATGGTGGGAGCCGGAACAGGCATTGCACCTTACCGGAGCTTTGTACAACATCGTCAAAAAATGAAAGCAAAGGGTGATTCGTGGTTGTTCTTTGGCGATCGGCAATTCTTTACTGATTTTCTGTACCAGGCCGAATGGCAGAAGTTCCTGAAAAAGGGAGCTTTGGGACAACTCACGGTGGCCTTCTCGCGTGACCAGAAAGAGAAGCTGTATGTGCAACATCGAATGCGTGAGCACAGCCGTCAGTTATACGAGCGGCTGCAACAGGGGGCTTATTTCTACGTGTGCGGCGATAAAACCCATATGGCTAAGGATGTACACCAGACGCTTTTGGAGATTGTGGCGGCCGAAGGTGGCATGACACCTGAGAAAGCCGAAGAGTACCTGAAAGATCTGAAAAAGCAGCGCCGTTACCAGCTGGATGTGTATTAACCTCAAAACAAAAACAATGAGCGAACAAATTAACTGGGATGTTTTGTCCGAACTAGAGAAAATAAAATACGATAGTAACTACCTGCGGGGCACGCTGACGGAGAGTTTAGCCGATCCGATTACCGGCGCCATTGCCGCAGCCGATCAACAGATATCGAAGTTTCACGGTATTTATCAGCAGCAGGACCGTGACCTGGAAATGGAACGTAAAAAACAAAAACTGGAACCGGCCTGGTCATTTCTTATCCGGGTACGATTGCCCGGAGGTATTGCAACCAGCGAGCAGTGGCTCACGATGGACAGCCTGAGCGATACCCATGCCAACAGTACCCTGAAACTAACGACCCGTCAGGCTTTTCAGCTGCACGGTGTTTTCAAGCGGAAGCTAAAGTCAACCATTCAGGGCATCAATAGCGCGTTGCTGGATACGATTGCTGCGTGCGGCGATGTGAATCGGAATGTGATGGCCAGCCCCAACCCTTATGGATCGAAGGTGCATGGCGAAGTGCAGAGCATTGCCCGTCAGTTGAGTGCCCATCTGCTGCCGCAAACACCGGCTTATCACGAAATTTGGCTTGATAAAAAGCTGGTTGCCGGCGGACAACAGGAAATTGAGCCGTTGTACGGCAAGCGTTACCTCCCGCGTAAGTTCAAAATTGGCATCGCTATTCCACCGAACAACGATACCGACATCTTTTCACAGGATGTGGGACTGATTGCCATTGAAGAAAATGGAAAACTGATTGGGTTCAACATCGCAGTGGGCGGTGGCATGGGTTCTACTTTCGGTCGAAGCGATACCTACCCGCGGGTGGGGAATGTGATTGGCTTTGTGACTCCTGGTAGGGTGCTGGATGTGGTGGAGGAAGTTGTGCTGATTCAGCGGGACAATGGAAACCGCGAAGACCGCAAGCGCGCGCGTCTGAAATATACCATTGACTCGCACGGGGTGGACTGGTTTGTGAAGGAATTACACGAACAGCTCGGTTATGAATTGGAAGCAGCCCGTCCGTATACCTTTACCCGCAATGGCGACGATTACGGATGGCACGAAAATGATGGCCGTTGGTACTATACGCTCTTTATTGAGGGTGGACGGGTGAAAAATGTCGGTACCTATCAGTTAAAGACGGCCTTGCGGGAAGTAGCGAAACTCGGTTTGTGCGATTTCCGGTTGACAGGGAATCAGAACCTGGTGCTGGGGAACATTGCTGCAAAAGACCGGAAGAAGATTACCGGTACGCTGCAGCAATGGGGCGTCATTCAGGAAGAGTTGTCCGGATTGCGCCGCAATTCGATTGCCTGTGTGGCTCTGAATACCTGTCCAATGGCTTTTGCCGAAGCGGAACGCTACCTGCCTTCGCTGATTATGAAGATTGAGAAGTTACTGGAGAAAACGGGGCTTTTTCAGGATGAAATCGTTATCCGTATGACGGGGTGCCCGAACGGTTGCGGCCGTCCGTCACTGGCGGAGATTGGCCTGATTGGGAAATCGCTGGGGCATTATAACCTCTACCTGGGCGGTGGTTTTTCCGGCGAACGCCTGAACAATCTTTATCGTGAAACACTCACGGAAGAGGAGATACTGGAAACGCTATGTCCGATACTGAAGCAATATGCAGAAGAGCGGAATGATGGCGAACGGTTTGGTGATTTCGTTATTCGTGCCGGAATTGTAAATGAAATTAAGGAAGGAGCTGAATTCAGACATTAATTGAGATGCCGGTCGGAGGCCGTAGGAAAGTACCGGCCGGCGCTCCTTTCATTTTAAGCATATGAGAGAGATAACACACATTAGTATTCTGGGCTGTGGCTGGCTGGGAACCTTTCTGGCGAAAGCCTGGCTGAAAAACGGCGCTATCGTGAACGGTTCGGTTCGGGATAAAGCGGTTTTTCCTTTACTGGCAGCACAGGGTATTCGTCCCTTTTGGGTGAATGTGGAGGAGACCGGCATTTCTGTCAGCTCCGAGGCATTTTGGAACTGCGATGTACTAGTGGTGAGCATTCCACCGGCCCGCAACGAAGCGGTAACGGAGGTCTATCCCCGTCTGGCGAAACAGGTGGTTGCCGAAGTAAAGCGCCGGAACATTCCCCGGATAGTTTTTATCTCCTCTACGTCGGTGTATCCGGAAAAAGGAGGGGACGTGACTGAAGAAACTGCTGACCGACCGGAGAAAGCTTCGGGAATTGCCTTATGGCGGGCGGAACAGCTTTTCTTCCGGGAAGAATCTTTTCGGACCATTGTGGTGAGGCCCGGCGGACTAATTGGTCCGGGGCGTTTACCGGGAAATTTCATCCGAAAAGCCAATCCGTTACGCCCCGGAAATGTGCCGGTCAACCTGGTACACTGCCACGACGTAGTTGGAGCCATTTTGCATCTTGCAGACCTAGAAAAAGGAAGTGCTGTATACAATGTGGTGTCGCCGGAACATCCGTTGCGGAGCGAGTTGTACCGCCGGGCAGCAGAACTGCAGGGCATCGGTTTGCCTGATTTCCCGGTAGGAGAAAATGTGAAGTTTAAAACAGTTAATAGTCAGAAGTTAATCGATACCGGTTTTCGGTTTGCCTACCGTAATCCGTTAGCGGCATTGGAGGATTTGTATGAACAGAAGGAGAAGGATTGAACGGATACCGGTGTCGTTGGTCGGGGCGGGTCCCGGCGACCCGGAATTGTTGACGGTAAAGGCACTGAAGCGTGTGCAAAAAGCGGATGTGTTACTGTACGATGCGTTGATTGACGAACGCATTCTGGAGGAAGCCCGGCCCGATTGCGCGAAGATATATGCCGGCAAGAAGTGCAGTGACGGACAGAATCCGCAGGCGCGGCAGGAAGAAATTCACCGGCAGATGGCTTGTTATTTTCGTGAAGGGAAGCAGGTCGTCCGACTGAAAGCCGGCGATCCGATGATATTTGGTCGCGGCATGGAAGAAGTTCGTTTCCTGGAAAGCGAAGGTATTCCGTGGGAGGTGGTGCCAGGAATCAGTGCGGGTATTGCGGCCTCGTCGGCATTTGCGTTACCGCTGACTGAGCGGAATAAAAGCCGGTCGGTGCTATTTACCAGTGGTTATACGTCTTCGGGTGAAACGCCGGGATGTGATCCGTTGGTATCGGTCATAAAAGATGGCGGAACCGTCGTGGTTTACATGGGACTGACTAAATTGCATTGTCTTTTGGATGTGATGGTAAAGGCTGGCATAGGCAACATCCCGCTAATGATAGCCGATCGGGTGAGTCAGGAAGGCGAGCAACTCATCGCTGCAACAACCGACACGATTTTGACACGCCTGGAAAGCGTGCAGGTTCAAGGGCCTTCTTTGGTTGTGGTGGGGAGATACCTGGAAACATTGGAACCAAAGGCTTTGCTGGAATCGTTGCGCCAACAGATTCCCGATGCATCTCCGTCAGCTTAGTATGACTCATTTCTTTTCTTCCGCAAGAAGATCAGAGAATAAATCTTTTTCGGGTTCCAGAATGTGAACATGTTGCTCCAGATCGACGTCCATTTCGCGGATGGAGAAAGCGAGAATGGCGGCCAGGATGCTTTTTTTCCGCTCTGGACCAAAGTCGGCTTCCACGTGTTTGAGTAGCGGTCCCAATTCGTCGGGCATGTCATGCGCCCGGGCGATTTCCCTGACGCGGACGTAACGGATATGGTAATTGGTGATTTCGTGGTAACGCAATAGTTCCCTGAGGGTGAAAATTTCGTCATCCCAGACGGCAACCAGGTTTTTGTTCAGGCTAGTGCTCATCTGGTCATGCCACTTCCAGATTTCTTTGAACGTTGACGCATATATCTTTTGTGGATCGAAATAGTATTCACTCATGATTTCAAGGTATTTCCGCTTGTGGTTGTACGGATAAGGGGGAATGAAATTGAAATCATCGAGGTCGGCTATTTTGTCATCTTTCAGGTAGCAAAGGTCGATTTGAAAAGCGCTGAGTTTATCGGGGGAACATTGTAAGAACCGGATACCTATAATGTCGAATTCGCATTGGAAATATTCATCGAACGTATAAGGATTATGGAAAACATGGCGCCGGATTTTATCATTCATTGCTTTCTCATACTCGGGTTTTAAGACAATGTTTTGCCGCCGCAATTCTTTTCTTACAGCCTTCAGTGTAAAATAGGGCGTCACTTCGATGTATTTGTAGAAGCGGTACGGATTGGTTTTCTCCGGATGCGGAAGCGTGATTGTAACCGATGTAGAGGATGGCCAGTAACCTGAGCCGGAACGGTAGCTTGGTGTGAAGAGGAAGGAGACGAATTTCACAAAGAGTATCACAAAAGTGATGACAAGTAGAATATCGAGCATGGTTCGTTGTATTTGGAGTCGGTTACGAACCGGGTTAGAATTTAGGTTAACTGGATGAATAATTTAATGATTTTGTGCGATATAATCAATTCTACGTCAGGTGTATGTTGTATTTGAGATAGTGATACAAAAAAATACATTCTTTTTTCAGGGTATTTCCCATCACAATTGTCTTCTTATTTGAACATCTTCCAAAACTAAACTTATGTATCGCATAACTTCGTTGTTTATCAGTGTATTCTTGCTGTTTGCCTGTCAGAATGCATCTCAGCCACCTGTGATGTTTCGCGGCGATGCGCAGCATTCCGGGTACTTTGCTTCCGCGGACATCGATTCGCTGCATGGTGTGAAGTGGAAATTCAAAACCAACGGCTATGTGTTCAGCTCTTCGGCTGTATTTGGGGAGAATGTTTACTTCGGTAGCAACGACAACACCTTTTATGCACTCGATAAATCTTCCGGAAAGGAAAAATGGACTTATAAAACTTCCGGTTACATATCTTCATCGCCGGTGGTTACCGAAGAATCGGTATATTTCATTAGCTCCGATGGCTATCTCTATGCGTTGGAGCGGCAGTCCGGGAAGTTGCAGTGGCGTTTCAACGAAGGAGCTGAAAAGCATTTCTCAGCTCCGGGTGTTCAGGGGATGCAACCGAAAGATAAAGTGTTGGCTGATCCGTGGGACATGTTTCTTTCATCACCTGTGTGGTACGAAAATGTATTGTATTTCGGCAGTGGCAAAGGTAACTTCTATGCGGTTGATGCTGGCTCAGGTGTGGAAAAATGGCACATTGCTACGGGAGAACCGATTCACAATTCTCCGGTCATTTACCGAGACATGGTCATCTTTGGTGGCTGGGACCGGTTCCTGCATGCGGCCAACCTGGAAACAGGCCGCGAGGTTTGGAAATTCGAGACAGGAAAGGACACCGTAAATTATAACCAAACGGGTATTCAGTCGTCGCCGGCTGTATGGAACGATCGGATTTACTTCGGTTGCCGCGATGCACATGTGTATGCTTTAGATGGCATGACGGGAAAACTTCTTTGGAAGCGCTTCAACAACTATTCGTGGGTTATCAATACACCTTTGGTGCGTGACAGCGTATTGTATTACGGAACGTCCGACACGCATCGCTTCATTGCACTCAACGCGATAAACGGTGATTCTATCTATAGTAAAAATATTTCGGCCGGATACATCTTTTCCTCACCGGTGACGACCGGTAAACTGATCTATTTTGGTGGTTTCAATGGTACGATACATGCGGTTAGTGCGAAGAGCGGGGAAGAAGTGTGGGAGTACCTCACCGATGCCGCCATAGCCAATCAGAACGGTGTATTGTCGGCTGACGGCGAATTCGATAATGCGTTTTATGCTAAGGTTTTCAAGGATGGCTATAATGCCGAAAGTAATGCAGTAGCCATGAAGGGACTTTATTCCATTGGTTCGGTACTGAGTACGCCTGTTGTATCGGATGGTGTGCTGTATGTGGGGAGTTCCGATGGGTATTTGTATGCATTGTATTGAAAATATACCAGGCTGTGGTCCTGCTAAAGCAGATTGACAGCGATGTGATCGTCCATTGTACTTTTTTCATTTCTCATTAAACCATTGCTTCGAAAGGCAATCAAAAGAAAACGGATAATGTGACGGCATTATCAGGTGAATTACGACATTTCATTTTTTTCATAGATTTGTACGCCAAAGTAAAAAAGCTGCCCGGACATTCCTGAAAAGAGGGAATGCGCCGGAGCAGCTTTTCGTCTATGGTGCTATCTTATGGTCTGAAGAATATATATTGTTCAGAGATTTGCCGTGAATTGATGCTTCATACCAGTTATTAACTCCTTTGATTTCACCCCACTAAACCTCCCCCGAAGGGGAGGCTTAAAGTCCTTTTTAGGGGACTTAGGGGGTTTAAGTCAGGGAGCTTTCTATAACTCCTATTCTACCAATCTTTCAAAATAACTCCCTGAACAACATTTATTTCCTCATCATTTATCGTCGGTGAAGCTCTGGTTGAGCGACATTTTATGCACGTCGTATGGTGCAGCAGGACCTCCCAGGTACTTGTGGAACCAGTCGAGGTGTGCATCGTAGTACAGTGGCATCGATTTCACGCGGTTGGGCCAGTGACCGTCGTTCTTGAAGATGATCAGGCGTGACGGAATGCCTAGTGTTTGCAATGTACTGAAATATTGGAGACTCTGCGTGTAAGGTACACGGTAATCGCGTTCGCCGGAAATAATAAGTGTCGGTGTAGCGAAGTTCTTCACGTATTCCGAAGGCGAGAATTTCTTGTAAAGGTCCGAATTCCATGGTT